>Ga0136642_1000069_pt1 | contig 66321 bp, 74 predicted proteins | sample LowCatLa1302831Y_FD_115313 | JGI IMG/M metagenome (GOLD analysis project Ga0136642, IMG submission 115313) | Freshwater microbial communities from Lower Cathedral Lake, Yosemite National Park, California, USA - 13028-31Y | ecosystem: Environmental > Aquatic > Freshwater > Lake ... | reverse complement strand
TTTAAGGGACAGAATGCCCCCCCCCCCCCACCTGGCAAATGTCATCCACTGCGGAAGTCTCGTCAGCCTCGAGCGTCGCAAACGATAGGAGCGGCTTCCAGTCGGTGGTGGTGAGGACGACGACCCCGCCAGGCCTGCAGAGTCCGGCTATGTTGTCTATTGCGGCCGCCATGCGCTCCTCGGAGGCGGCGGCATAGTGCAGCGCCATCTGGATGCTGACGACGTCAAAGTCCTTGCGCTTGATGTCGTCGAGCACGCGGGGCGCGAAGGCGTCGCCCACCATCCACACGAACTTGGATCCCTCGGGCGCGCGCATCCCGCCCTTCGCTGTCCGCTCCCGCGCAGCCTGTATCTGGTTCGCGCTCAAATCCATGCCAGTGTACAGCACGGGCACGCCCTCCCCGTACGCTCGGGATATGCGGCCCACGTCCCCGCCGCGGCCGCATGCGAGGTCTACTATGCGGAGCGGCGGGCGTCGTTCCGCGTTCCCGCAGAGCAGGTCGAACGCACAGCGGAAGAGGAGCTCTTTCCCAAAGCCGTTGAGCTTGCGCACCCCGAAGGTGGGATCGGAGATGCGCGCCGCCGCGGACTCATCCTTCAGCCGGTCGTACGACGTCGGCACCTGCCACCCTGCTGACGCCATCTCCTTTTTACGCTGAGAAAATTATATAATAAATTGGGAATGTGCAAAGCCTTTATGAGGAAAAACGCAGAGAGTAAAAAGTCTCATCACTACAGCACAATGTATCTGTCTCTTTCCCTCCTCCTCGCAAAATCTTCAAGTCTATCGAGCGAGTTGATAGACGATCGGCAGGTGACGAGCGACCACATGCGGCCGTACAGGTCCTGCGCAGCCAGCCGCATCCCAATCTCCTCAAGCGTGCGATGCACCTCCACCAGCTCGTCATCGTCCGAGTCGTTAAACACTTTCCACTCCCAGCCTCTACTGTACTTCATTATGTTGTCCCTAATCATATGAGGCAACGCTGACTTGTCGCTGGTCGTCTGGATTATGACGCGCGGTATTCCCGTGGATCATGCTGCCGCAAGGAGCGCTATGAAAACAAGAGCTCTCATCATCAGAACAACACTCGGCGGAGACGACGAAAAATGTGACAAAACGAATAAGGTACTGCGCGGTCATTTCACAATGTTTTGGTATGGGTGTGTCACATGAAGGATTTCGACAACGATTGCGAGGGTGGCGTCGTGCTCAACGCAGACCTTGAGACGCTAGACTCCATGTACGGACAGGACCACATAAAGCTCGAGATATCCTTTCCGGACGACTACCCTACGAAGCCGTTCTTCATCCGAGTCATCACGCCACGGTGTATGATGTATACAGGGCACGTCACCGCGGGTGGCAGTGCGAGATGCTCACGAACGGCGGCACCCCCAACAGCTGGAAGCCATCCTTCTCGGGGATCATGCCTCAGATCAAGTTCAACCATATACACGCGGAGAGCGTGTGGGTCGACACGCTCAAGGGAGGAGGGCAGGCAGGGCCTCTGCGCATTTCTCAAAATTACGAGCACTACGTTGTTTGCTAATTGCTTTGCTAACATTAATGTTGTTTGCTTTAATGTTGTTGATGTTGTTTGCATCCAACGTTCATCGTAATAATATATGGCCAAGAGACGCGTTTTTAATAATAGATCCTTTCAATTCTCATTATACTACAGATGAAATAAAACAATATATACCAAATTTATAAATTATATCTGTAAACAACAATCTATTCGTCCTTCTTAGGCGTCATGGCAGCCATCCCCTGCATCATACCCGAACGCACGGATTCCATGGCAGCATGCGGCCCGTGTGGTATGAAGATAGTGTTGGCCTTCCAGTGGCCAAGATCCCGAAGGGTGTCAAAGTACTGCGTCGTCCCACACGGGAAAGCGGTGCTCGATGCCCAACTGCCCGAGACCGCACAACACAACATTCACATGGAAGTCCGGCGGCCACTACATAAACAACCCGAACTATAAGCTCGGACCCAACCTGTGCGAGTGCTGCACGAGGTTTGCTATTGGGAAGGATAAGCACGGGAACCTGAAGAGCCGCAGAGATTTGAACACCTCAACAAATCTTCGGATTAGGAAGTAGTCAGCCAAGTCCTCTTTCGCGTGATACATTTTAACGAACCTGTTGTATAGTTCTACGGTCCACGATATATTGTCCAAGTAAACAGAACGTACGTATTTTTTGGCCACCTCAGTTATATACGCCAATAGGTCATGCGTTCGATGGAGCCCATATTGTCAAAGAGCGTGTCCCGCTTCACCCTCTTTCCCATCAAAGACAGGGAGCTGTACGATTTCTACAAAGAGCATGTTGCAAGCTTCTGGACTTTCGAGGAGGTTGACCTCTCCGAGGTACGCTCGATGTGAAGCGCACGCGGGCACTTTACTTGCTTAACTCAATTCGTCAGCAGGACAAGAAGCACTGGGCGGACGGGAGGCTGAGCAGCGACGACAAGCACTTTGTGAAGCACGTGCTCGCCTTCTTCGCGGCGAGCGACGCCATCGTTATGGAGAACGTCTCGTGCAACTTTGCGGTGGAGATCCAGGTTCCGGAGGCCCGCATGTTCTACGCGATGCAGAACATGAGCGAGGCCATCCACTCTGAGACATACTCGATGCTGATTGATACCCTTGTTGAGCCCAGCGAGAAGGGCGCCCTCTTCGACGCCATACGCACACACCCCTCCATCAAGCTGAAGGCAGACTGGGCCATCGAATGGATGGCCGAGGACCGCCCTTTCGCCCAGCGCCTCTTTGCTTTTGCGTGCGTCGAGGGCATCTTCTTCAGCGGATCATTCTGCGCAGTCTTCTGGCTCAAGAAGCGCGGCCTCATGCCGGGCCTGACGTTTAGCAACGAACTCATTTCTCGCGACGAGGGTCTCCACCGCAACTTTGCAATCGCGATGCAGAAGCGACTCGTGGAACCTATCGCCGAGAACATTGCCGCAACCATCGTCAGGGTAAGATTGAAAAACAGTTGCGTGTATCGCAAGCACATGAATGACGCGAACGTCTGCACACATTGCAGGATGCTGTCAAGATAGAGCAGCAATTTATAACCGAGTCCCTGCCGGTCCACCTCATTGGCATGAACGCGCAGGCCATGTCTGGATACATTGAGTACGTAGCCGACCACCTCATGGTGTCGTCAGGGTTCCAGAAGCTGTACGGGACCGAGAACCCTTTTGACTTTATGGAAAACATATCACTCCAGGTACGAGGAGGGATATGTTATGTTATGTTATGTTGGTATGCAGCACATCCACTTTACATTCATTGCACCGGATCCCTATTTTATCATGCGTCCGACGCAGGGAAAGACCAATTTCTTCGAGCGCCGCGTTGGGGAGTATGCCAAGGCCGGGGTCAAGTCGGGCTCGTGTCACGAGTTTAGCATAGCGGAGGATTTCTAATTATAAAGGATATTTACAAAAAGTACAATGGTCTTTCGTTGCCACGCGCGGTCCGCATTCGTCCGATGGATTGAACCGCAGAGTCGCTGGCCAGAGGTGGCCGATGAGCAACGTTGCGTGAACGTCGGAGAATCTGGCGGGCCGTGCGCCATGTGCGGCGCAACCTTCTCCGGGGCCTGGCGAACTGCTCCGGGTGAGCGCACGGTCGCGTTGAACGAAAACAATAGCCATTCATTGAGAATGCATTCCCGCTGCGCGCAGGGTATGCGACGAGATCGCTCTGCAACGCGTGTGGCATACGACAAAAGAAAATTCTACAGAGAGAAAAGGGTTTTCGACATAAGAAGAAACACCGAAAAATCAAGATTCGAATGTCGGATCATTTACGAATGACTCAATGAATTCGAATGTCGGATATCATCTACGTATCAAATAGAGACATGTCACATCCTGACATCTTAGACACGACGCCGATGTTTTGGGAGGCGTCAGTCATGGCGTCCAGCAGTATCATGCTTGCCGTGTCCCATGTAGTTCCCGGCGTCGAGTTCCACAGCTGGTTGGAGTACCGATAGAGGATCTTCGCGCTCTCTCCAAGCGCTGCGCAGTCGTCCCGCTCCATGTCCGAGGACGATTGGGCCCACGCGCCCACCGCGAATGCGGCTATGAAGATACAGAACGCCTTGTGCATGTTGTTATCAATAATTAAGTCGGTCTAATATACGCAACGCATTGCGTTTTGCGTCGTTTATTGCGATGATGTGACGAGCAGAGGCCATGGGTCTCGCTGCAGAATTCAAGAGCTACGTGCGTGAAAAGTTCCCCGGGGCGATCGAGTCGCCGCCCCCGCCCGATGTCTGCGTCGTCGACGCCATGTGTTCGATCCACAGCTTTTCGCCGGACCTCAACGAGGATGCCTTTGTCAAGCCGCTCAACCAGCTGGCGAACCGCATACTGAATGTGGCCGGACCGTGCGCACCGGGCGCGACTCTCGTCGTGGTCTTTGACAGGCAGGGATCCACCACCGAGATGAAGCTCGCCGAGCAGGCCCGCCGGAGCGCCGCCAAGAAGCGCAAGATAACAGGACCCGAAAGGTAAGATGCTGATTTGTCGTGTCATTGATACGCAATATTCATAGATACCACATTCTGAATACATGTGCAGCAGGAAGTGGGACGTCAGCGAAGTTGACGCCATGCTCTCACGCGGAAACGTGCCGTCCGACTGGGAGGCCTTCCTCGACGACCGCAACATGCGGGCGCGCATGGTGGAGGCTCTGTCGGGGGTCTTCTTCGAGCGGTTCCACGACTCGCCCTTCATGAAAAAGGTGGAGCGGATGATTGTCGTGAACGGAAGATGCGGATTCGACATGGCAAGGGGGGAAGGACCAAGGTACCGATGCTGTGTTTTCATTAGACACTTGGTGTGTACTAAAACAGCATGGCGCGCGCAGGGCCCAAATTGCGGATAGAAGCACTGCCGGATGGCGCGAGGCGGACGCACCGGAGGCGCCGTGGACGGGCGAAGCAGACGTGGCCATGGCACGGTGGGTAAGGCAGATAATATCAGAGCGCGACGCGGAGCTGGGGCCGCCAGTGGTGTGCGTGCACACAGTGGACACGGACCTGGTGCCCCTGTTCATGCTGCACGGGGGTGAAAGGTGCTTCGTGTGCCTGTCGGCGTCGAGGCCGGAGCACTGCATGAAAATAGACACGCACAAGCTGACGGAGCTCATGGGCTCGGAGTACAAGCTGTCACTCCGCGACCTGGTTGCCGTAATCATATTGAAGAAGACGGACTTCACCAAGCCGTGCCTCAAGGGCCTGCCGGACTGGCACATGACGATGAAGCTGGCCGGCAACTTCCTGAGCGCGCGGCCCGGCCGGCTGGTGGTTGACGAGAACGGCCTCAACGTTGCCTTCTTCAAAAACATGCTCAATAACATAGCATTCGAGGCTGGCCTGAGCAAGAAGCGCGTGGTGGCAGCCTCCCTCCAGCCGGACGACGAGAGACGCCTCAAGTTTGTCACCAAGTATTGGATAGAACTCGAGGGAACTCCGGCAGTATAGTTATGTCGTTCTTACTACAGAAGTTTACTTTACGAGAAAGGCGCTGCGCTCGACCTGGCTCGCCAGCTCGCTGACGGCGTCGAGAGGGAAGCGCGTCTCGACCTTAGACGGATGATAGTTGCACAGGAAGAGACTCTGCCAGTTGTCGAAACCGCGGCCCGACATGTCGTCGAGGTGCTTCATGTCGGCCCAGGGGCCGTTACCGACGCCCGCGAAGATGAAGCCGACGCGAGAGGTCTTGGACACGCGGCGTACTGCGTCAGTGGTATTCTTCAGGTGGGCCTGACAGATGGCACCGTCGCCAATGACCACGGCCACGGTGAACTGACGGGCGCTCTTGGAAACGCTACTGGCGTGGTCCACCAGCTCGGCGAAACTGGTGTATCCGCCAGGCAAGCGATCGCCGGAGTTGAAATCGGATGCCACCGCCTTGTAGCGGGCCATAACTTCATCAGTGTTGTGGGCCTTGCCGTCGTCGAAGAAGTTGAAAACGTAATGGGGACCGCCAGCCGCGAAGCCGTACAGGTGAAACTTCTGGTCGGAGTCCAGCGCGCCAAGGATGCCCGAGAAGAGCGTCATCACAATCTGGTAGGGGTTGAGCGTGTCTCCGAGCGCGTGCAGGGAAGGCCTACCACCCATCCAGTTGGACGCGCTCAGGTCGATGTAGAAGACAACGTTGGCGCCATCTGGAAGCACGCTCGAAATGTATGAGACGGCCTCATCGATCGTCCGGTAACGCCGCTCCTGGTGATGAGAACGTCCTTTAACGCAGATCTATTTAAAAGCGCGTTTTTCCAAAAACACACACGCGCGCACCTGGGGGCTGCGGAGGCAAATGTAGATTGAGAACACAGCCATGATGACAGCTGCACCGAGCGCGATCTGCGCGTCGCTCTCGGCTTCGCTCAGGTAGGACCACGCCCTGCGCGCTGCGCCGAGTGCGCTGATGCTGATGCTTGCCGAAGAAGCCAGCGCGGCAGCCGCGCTGGGGTAATCGGCGAACAGCTTCGCGCAGCACGCAAAGATGGCAACGAAAGACACGAAGACGAGCTTGAACATTTTTGGGGAGAGGTGAATGGAATTGTGAAAGTTTTACATAAAGTCTACGACAACTACATTTACGACATACATTATTATACCGTTTAAATATCCAAATGTACGTATGCGTTAAGGGTGGCGGCACCACCATCGGTGAATTTTCCATTCGTCGGCGCCTTGAAAATAATAACATTCGTCTGATTGTTAGCCTTCGTGGCTACTGCACTCACGACGATTTCGTCCTCGGACATGAAAGTGTATTTCGAATCTCCTGACTCAATAGCACATTTTACTTTGTCGAAATGAATCGCGATTGCTCTCTTCGGGCACTCTTTGTCCTGGCGTACGTATATCTTGCCAGGATGGGCCGTTTTCTCCGCGAAATTTCGGAGTTTTTCCATATCTTCACTGGAAGAGATTGAGAATCCCTCCACAGGCCAGCGATGCAGAGACTCGTTCAATTCCTTTGCGATCTTCATGAGCTGCGGAATTGTAATCTTCTGATCTCGTATGAATTGCTCAACGGAAATCTGGATTTTGCCAGAGTCTTCGGGATACTGATTGGGCAAATTGCGAAGCTTGTAAACGATGTTCGGATACGTACGAGGATGCCGGCGCAGCGTGAAGACCACGTCGGGGAAAAGCTTCTGCAGTTCCTCTGCGAGCTTCACCTGGTACTCGGAGCGCCTTTGCTCAGTATGGCGCGCGCCGCCGTCCTCTGTCGTGAAGACCTCTACGTGTATCCGGAGGTGATTGCGCGAATCGGTGTACGTCTTGTAGACGTCCAGGAGCGGAGTTTCCTTAAACAGTCTGTTAAACATGTGCGACAAGTACTCCAGCTTGCTGTCCTGCAGCAGCTGGAGATTATGTTTGACCGCTTCTTTGTTGCTGATGAAAGTAGGAACGTTCGCATAGAGATAGTAAGGCCGCATTTCGTCGACACCAAAGATGCCGCTGATCCTGTACTGCGTCTCGAACACCGGCTGACCTGCGGTTCGACCTCCCACCTTCGCACCATATTCTTCCTCCGCATCATCGACGGTCTCATCGTATCTATTTTCGTCTTCTTCGCCGACTCCAAAGACCATTTCCTGTACTTTGCCAACGCCAACCTCATCGCCCTTCTCTTCCTCCTCCTCCCCTGCCGCCTCTGCTTCTTCTTCCTCCTCCTCCCCTGCCGCCTCTGCTTCTTCTTCCTCCTCCTCCCCTGCCGCCTCTGCTTCTTCTTCCTCCTCATCCCCTGCCGCCTCTGCTTCTTCTTCCTCCTCCTCCCCTGCCGCCTCTGCTTCTTCTTCCTCCTCCTCCTCTTCACCTGCTTCATCTTCCTCCTCCTCCTCTTCACCTGCTTCATCTTCCTCCTCCTCCTCTTCACCTGCTTCTTCTTCCTCCTCCTCCTCTTCACCTGCTTCATCTTCCTCAGCCGCATCCTCTGCACCACCATAATTCATCTTTCCTTCGCCTGACTCGTCATACACATCGTCATTTTCAACATTGAAACGAAAGGTCTGCTGTCCGGTTCCGTCTTCATCAGCGGCGACGCGCACTGTCGGCCCGCCGCCAAACTTGAGGAGGAAGCTCATTGATATACTCAGCACTGATGTGCTTTATACTCGTGTGCGATACACAGTTCCAAAATACCGTTTGGTGTCTTTTTTCCAACGAGCCAAAAAGCGCGGTTTCGGCAAACAAAATGGACGCGTTCCGCGCGGCCATGCACGCGGGTGTTAAATCAGAAGAAATAGTACAGATGCTGCCGCCTCCGACGCTATGGACGCGCGAGTTCGTTTCGGCTGTCGGCGACGGCATCGCGGCCATGCGCACCAAGGGCTGCAAGAGCGACGCTGACCTCCTTTCAAACATATTCGTGGGGGCGAAGGCCGATGCGCAAGAAGAACAGGCGTCTCCAGAGGCCTACCCGGCAGGGGACGAGACTGAGAGCGACGAGGAGTTTGACGATGTGTACCCTGAGCTGAATGGAAGCGACGCGCAGAAGGATGTGCTGGTGGCCAAGCGAGAGGCGCTCGACAAGATCAACTACAAGGCCTCCCGCAAGCACGTTGCCAAGTTCGCGCCCTGGTACTTTCGAATTTCAACATCGAGCAGCGATGACGAGAAGAACGACAAGACGGCCGTGTGGTCTCCGTGCGCCGTGGTCTCGGACTTCCTGGGCTTCAGGGCCGGCCAGGAGCTCGTGGGCAACGGCACGCAGTTCAAGGCGATGCCGCTCGACGTCGAGCACGTGGGCCGATTCGTGTCGGAGAACCTCGACTGGCTCGCGGCGAACAACATCGCTACGGAGGACGTGCCCTTCAGGGTAGCTCGCATCGGAGGGTGGCTCTCGGTGGAGGAGTTCACGCGGGACATGCGCGAGGCGAGGCGCTGCGTCCTCAGATACGCTACAGAGGTGCGGCATGTCATCTCCCACCTCCGGGACGTGTTCGAGAAGCTGGAAGAGGCGAGCACGTCGGGCGGGCCTGCGGCGGTGATGAACGTCATATCAGCCATCGACAAGCGGAAGCGCGGCAGGAACGACCGCATCAAGCTGCCCTCCAAGAACCTCAACGACGAGGATAAGGCATTTGCCCGCGAGCTGCTGCCGCTCGACTGCGGTCAGATTGCGGGTGCGGAGGATGGCCGGAAGGTGCTCGCGGTACTCCACAACCTGCGCGTCCTGGCCTCGAAGCACACGGATGAGCAGTTCCCAGGTGCGCCGGCAGAGACACACGAAACACTGTCCGTACTATAGTCACTTACACTATCACAACACTGCAGGCAGGGCGGTGACGAACAGCATTCAGATACTGGACCGCCGCACAAAGTGGACCAAGAAGGAGCGGAGGCTCGTGGTGGTGGACAGGCTGGTGGCCCGGCTCGGGGAGATGATCGAGGCGCCTGCGTCACCGTTCATCGACCCCGGTCTGAAGGGCGTCCAGAGGCTCACGGACGAGAGCCTCGCGCGAGTGTCCGATGTGCCTGAGGTGCGCACGTGGCCGGACGTGATGGCGCTGCCCTTCATCATCACGGAGCCGCGCGGGCTCGAGCTCAGGCCCTTCTGCGATCCAGCCCCTGCGAGCCTGGCGGGCAAGTACACGGCCCGCCAGTCGAAGATGACGTGCGAGGCGACGGTGCAGCCGCCGCACGTCTTCGAGCTCGCCGGCGGCGACCCGACAGGGCCGCTGCATCCCAGGTTCCAGGGCCTCGCCGTGCACGACACCGTCGGCCAGTGGGTCCACGCACCGGGTGCGTCTTCTCGATACGGTGGTGTTTGTGAACCTACACTCAAAATATCGGTTGTCTGTCAGGCTACGTCAAGTTCCGAAACCCCGAGCTGATTGTCAAGGCGATCCACACTTCGGTCAAGTCCAAGACGTGCATCGACTTTGCGAGCCTCATAGCCTCGGAGGCTGTGGGGTTCGACCGCATCGAACCCAGGGAATCGTACGACCACGTCGTGCCTGGAAGGATCGTCGGCACTCCTTTTCAGGTACTTTAAGATACTAAGCATAGTTTTACATGTATTGCTATCGACTCTTCGCTGCCTCGCAGGACATTTCGCTGGACCCGTCGCTCGATGAGTGCTGGCGGAGCCGGCAGGCGAGCCCGAAGCTTCTGCTTCGCGGGGTGCTGCGGGAGGGCTCGCGCGGCGGCGGCCGCCCGCGGCGCAACCAGACCGAGGACATGTTCGTCACGTCCTACTACGAGGAGAGCACGCTTTCGTTCGCCTGCTGGCTGCACTACTTCATCGAGACGCGGCGCGGTTGGCTCGTGCTGCCCAAGACCTTCGACGACGAAGAGTCGTGCAGCCTCTTTGTGCTCCTGTACGACGACCTGAGCATTTCAAGCATATCGAGCCAGCCGGCCTTCGGCCCCGGGGGCGCGTGCGCGCTGGACAGGCCGGTGCTGGGCGCTTCCAAGGACACGTTCGTGCGCATGGACTTTGACAGCTCGGACGTGGCGGCGGCGGCGAAGCTCATGGCCTGCTCGCCGGAGGTGTGCGTGTCCGTCGTCGAGCAGCACGCGGACTCGTTCGTCATCGCGCTGGTCTTCCGAGTTACGGTGACGTCGGGCGTCGCGGAGCGGGCAGTCGCATCGTGGGCTGGCGGCGTGGAGACGCTCGCGGTCGTCGCAGTGGCCTCGTGGATCAAGGCAGGGAGCGTATCAATCGACGTGCTCGGAGCCGCGACAAACATGGGCCGCTGCAAGGCCGTGCGCGTTATGCCGAGCGGCTGGGACCCCGAGATGCACCGCGTGCACTTCCAGGGGGTGGGCGAGATGGCTGCCTTTATCGTCACCGAGATGGTCGCCTCCGAGCTTCGCATAGTGATGTGCAGCGCAGGCGGCGCTGGCCCGTCGAGGTCCTCGCGTGCGGCGACCAGCAGCGGCTGCACGCGAGCATGGCAGGGCACCACGTTCCTCGAGCTGTTCGACTCGAGAGCCGCGAGCGCGGTGCGGCGCGCTCTCTTCGAGACATACCTGATAATCCTCGGGGCGGACATAGACTTTGACAGGAGGTGCAGGGAGCTGGGGATCAGCCAGCACGAGTATCCAGAGGCGTCGTCCATATCGAGGTCGCCGCTGACGCCCAAGTCCAGGCCCGACCAGCTCACGAAGAACAACCTCACTAGGAAGATCATCGGCATGGGCGGCACCACGTGGAGCTTCGACACCGAGACTGTCATCCGACCGCTGCAGGTGTGAATGCGACGACGCGTTTTGGCAATGTGAAAGTTATGATGACTTATGTGTCATCTTTGCAGGAGCGGGGAAGCAACGTGTGCGTCCTCAAGGGTGACGGCTGCACGGACGCAGACGCATGCAAGCAGTATCAGCTGGAGAAGATGGTTCGAGGCCCCTGCATCTTCAGCGTCCGCCGCCTGAATCCGGGGGAGCCGATATACAGGGGCGACAAGCTCTGGAGACACGTTCCGCGTTTCAACATGAAGGAGGGCGTCGAGCAGGTACTGCAGATAAAATGCAGATTGTTTTTGAAGAGATGAGAGTTTAACACGCACGAATTACCCAGGTGCCGGGATTTCCACCGGGAACGCTGGCGGTGTCGCACGACATGGCGGCCCGCCGTATGAAGGGCATCGTGCGCAACTTCCGAGGGTGCCTCGGCTACGCGTCGGCGAACGCCGACAGCAACTCGAACAGCTTCGGGCGGCAGCGGCACCCGTCGTATGTTCGGACGCTGGATCTGGCCCCGCCGCCGACGTGGGTGATGAAGACGTCGGAGTTCCGTTTCCACACGCAGGACTACGCCATGGTCAAGGGCCTCAAGATGCTGGGGCCTCATTTTCTCTATCCTCTGCACACGTATCCAGACAACCCGGATAACGAGCGGTGGCCATTCTATCGGCCGGTGCGGCAGCTCCTGACACAGAACGGCCGCCGCCTAGCCTCCCGACCGGATGTGGTGGTCATTTCGATGGGCATCGCCGGCCGGGCGTTCGACGTCCCGGCGCCGCTGCCAGGCGGCAGCATCGCGGCACCGGTGCTGACGGACGCGGACAGTCTGAGAGCGTGGGAGGAGAGCCGAGCTCTGTGGCCCGGCGCGTACGTGCGCGTCTTCACGCTGAAGAACGTGACCGTCCCCGGGGAGGCTGGCCGTCGCATGGGCAAGTGGTGCCTCGTGGACCTTGCGCCCGGCCTGGCGCCCGCCGACGACGTCGTCTTCGAGGCGCTGCGGCGCTCGCGATCGGAAGATGTCGCCGAAGGGGAGCGCCTCATGTGCGCGCACGTGGTGGCACGCTTCTGCTGCTCGAGCGAGTCCGCCGCGGTGGCCGCGGCTCCCCCGCCGGGCGGAACCGCCGGGTACCGCAACTGGAGGGACGCCAGGGCGGCTGATATCATCGAGATCAGCCTGCGGCGCATGGCTGCTATGATAGGAGAGCCCGCGAGCACGAAGGCTGCCGAGACTTGCTCCGCGGCAAGGGCGCGCGCCCTTGCGGCTGCCCAGGACGCGCACTCCATCGTCGGGCGCTGGATGTCCTTCTCCGAGGCCGAGGCATTCCTGTCCGCAGCTGCGTGCGCCGCCGATGCCGCTGCGTGTTCCGAGGCGAGCATTATCGTGCTGGGCCAGGTTCGGAGCGCAGAAGACGTGGCAGAAGCAGGCCTCTGTAAGGAGGAGAGCGAAAATGCGGCAGCCGCCGCCGCCGAGACCAGCCCCCTGCACCCGCAGCAGGTGCTCGACGTGGTGGACGCCATCATGCGCTTGGGGCTGGAGCGGCCGGTCGGCATCAGGCCCGCTGACAAGCGCCTCGCGGAGCTGTGCGTCATCCACGACGCGCTCGTCTCCTGCATCAAGAACGACCCCGTGGATGCGCATCCGTCGCCCACGCGCATAACCATGTCGAACGGCCGACCCATCGTCGCCGTCCGCGTGGCGCCAAAGCGGGAGAAGCGGCAGGATGCCAAGCAGTTTCTCTGGGATTCGATACATGCCATGCGGACTGCCATGACGACACCCCTTCTCGGCGAAAAAGTGACAAAGGTACGCACATGTATGAAATGCATACTTTGACACGTGCTTCTTACGATACAAATCACCGCAGGACAAGGTCCTGTTCGACAACCGCAGCGGGATCGTGTCTGCCATCGACTTTATTCCGAGGAACTACAAGCCAGTGAGGCGCGCTTTATTTGATTCACACACTTTTCAGAAACGTCTCTGAATCGAACGCCTCCACGTCAGGGTCGCCCCGGCGAAGGAAGTTTCCATGGCTCCTATCATCATCGTGCCGCAGTACGTCCGCCTGTTCCCAGGGGTGACGAAACTGAACCCAGGTGATGATACGAATACGGTGTCATCCGAGAGCGTTTTTTTTGTGGTACACTAAACACTCCCCCCGCCCACCGTAGGCGCGAGGGCGCTGGACTACACGCTCAGCGCCAGGGTGACGGGCGGGGTCCTGCGGAAGTCAGAGAGCGCCCTCAGCACTGCGTACGAGATCACCCCGCCTCCGGCGCTCGCGAACGCGCTGCCGCACGGCCTGCAGGTCGTCGCCGCGTACTTCGACCCGCCGCTGTCTATAACTGGCGCCGCGCGCCTGCGGATAAGGATTGAGAACAGCGACAAAACAGCCTCCTTCATGTGCACTTCTATTCCGGAGGCTGTGGACGAGTCTGCTATCATCACGTTCAACCAGAACGACGTCTACGCGAGGCTGGAGTTTTTCGAGCAAAAGCTGGACACGGTCTACGTCTTTCTGCCCACAACGCGGGTCATGTAGGCGTGGGAAGGTCATAATCAACGAATTCCGTCGCACATTGCTTCCGCTTCGTCAAGCCCCCTTATGGAACTCTCAAAGTCGTCATCTTCAGGATACACAAGATTTCTAAAAGCTCGAACGATATATTCTTTCTCGTGCCATGAACGATGCTGCGCCCTTACCGTCTCGAGCAGAGCCTCTGCAAGCCTTTCTTCCAGTATTCGAGTGGGAATCTTTGTATCGTGAACCTTTTTCCACCCGTACATTGTGACATCCGTAGGCATCAGATGAATGCCCAAGACAGCCGTGCTCCATAGCATACCTCGCACCGTCTGGCGCACACCATATACGCGCAGGTCGGTGGGCCGAGGATACGAGCTCGAAATGTACGGATGTCCCTCCTCCAAGATACCTTTAAATTCGTCCTCTGCACCGCCGTATTCGCCAATGTCGTCGATGCTGCCGATGTCACCAAACATAATGCCCATGGAAGATCCGCACGCGTTGTAGAGCACGTTCGTAATTTTCACGTCCATATAACTCAAATTGCACTCCCAGAGCATTCGCAATTCTTTCAGGCACGTGCTCATAATGTTGAGAATGACAGATGTTGGAATTCTGCCTTTACGTTTAAGATAGTCAAGGAGCGTTCCATCGAAGCATGGCATGGCCATGTACACAAACGGTTTTTTTGGAACCTCCAGAACGCGCCACGGCATAAAAATGCCTCGCTCATTCATCAGAGCGAGCGCTCGAACCTCCTCATTATTTTCTGCTGGCATAAACTTGAGTGCTATCTTTCGCGGAGTGGACTCATGTCCCTGTACTCTTCGATATAGTAATACGTTTTCGCTTATGTTATCAGCGTACCTGTACGCTGCATTCTTGTGGTGCAGCGAGATGGGTATGTCTCTGCCGCCGCTAAAATGCGCGCTCGTTCTTTCGAAAAACCCAAGGTAACTGTGAATCACGTCCGGCCCATCTGTGGGGTCCCAGGATGGGCGAGCGCTGCATATTGACTCCGACGTTGGCGGGGCTCCGAAACTTCTAGCCATGGTGGGGGCGGTTCGATTCTACGAATACACTACTAAGACATATAAATATGCCAACACCACAGATATATGGATGGCACATTCACGGAACGCGTGCATTACGCTGACGATGTGGACGTTCACGCGCGTTCGGGTGTGAGCAGGTTAAAGATAGGCTTTATAGAAGATGTGGCGCCGTCTCAGCTCGTGACAGAATCATATCTATGGAGCCGCGCAGAGCTCGAAAAGAGCATTCTAGTCAGCGATTGCTTCCCATGCAGCGAAGACCTTCTCGGTGAGGACGTTCATGGGGCTTATGAGTCTGGGGTATTCCGTCACGTGGGGATCAGACGTCGCTCGAGAGCGGGAGGACATTGCGCGGTCAAAGAGAACTCAGGAGCTGCTGCACATGCTGAACGAGGCTGATGCAAAAATAAAGATTATGTGCTTGAACGCGTATTCTGCAAAGACTGACTAATATATCCGAATCTACAGATTTACTACGGTATCCGAATCTCCGACGGACTCGTACTCCAGCTTTACGTTGTCCACGGTGAATACCTTGTTCTCCGACATTTGCCCAACCTCTTTTTGGGTGTACACGCGCAAGCATATCGTGTCCGCCTTGCCAGCGTACTGCTTGGGGAGCTTTCCTCTGGGCGCATCGTAACGGAGGCGATCTCCCGACGTGGCGCAGCTCCATTCGGCGAACCACGGCCCAGCACTGCCAGGTAGTCGCCGCAGGTGCACGGAGTCGGTCTTTGGGGGGATGAGCTCGCAGTCGAGAGGCATAATAAATTTAAAGTCGATCGCATCCGCGCACCCGCCGACTGACGCGACGGGCGGGGCATCCACAGACGCCTCGGAGTGAGCGCCATCGCCGCCCTTGAAGGTAATGACGACGCGGGTGACGACACTGCCCCACGCATCTATTGATAAGGATTCGTCGTCCACAATCGGCGCGCCGGCGTCGCCCCACTGCTCGCCGTCCAGGAGAATGGGCGCGCCACACTCCTTCATGATGCCGGCGACGCCAGTCGCCTTATCCTCGAAGTTCACCACCGCATCGAGCGGGTACGTCTGGACCGGCAGGTTGGTCTTGATGAAGTTCCACGCATTGGACTTATGCTTCGTATGAGTAGCTGAAACGACGGACGTGAACTTGACGCGTTCGTCGTCTGAGTCGCCCGCGACCTGAACGATGCGCATCTTCTCGCGGTGCATCGTCCCGGCGCGGAGCACGCGCGAGTAGAGCTGCTGCTTGTTCTTGATGGGCCCGACGGTAATGATGGCGTCAACGATGCCCATGTCGAGGCCGTCGACCTCGCCGCCGTGCGTGTGCATCAGCACGTCGATCCTCGCGGGGTTCTCCGCACATGCCCGCGCGATTTCCACCGTCCACGTGCTGTGCACGACGAATGGTATCGCAGAGCCAGTCGCGCTGCCGTGCTGAGTGAGCGCGATCTCCACAAAGCGGTCGATAAACTCCTGCGGAGCGCCCGGCGCCACGATGAAGAATTTGGTGATTGTCGGATCCGCGATGCGGAGAGAGCGGAAGGCGCTCGCCACGGCCGTCATCAAGCCCCACTCGCGCGCCGGCTGCGGATTCGGAACGTAGTGACCCACGCAGAAGCAGCAGGGGCGCTGTACGCCCGGGTATTCCGCGCACTTGGCGCAGAAGCAGCTGCCGCAGCACAGCACGACGGAGGTCTGCGAAACCGGCGAGGACTCTCCGCAGAGGATGCACCAGGCGCCCGTTGCGGACGCAACGTCTTCGAGTGACCGGATTGTTTTCTTGAAGGCTCCATTGAGTGTTTGCAACCGGCCCGCCCACGGCCTGGTCAGTTTCAGAATAACAGAGTCGTCGCGCCGCGGTAAGTTGTATTCGCGCTGCCTATCATCCATTGGCTCCGGGAGCAGGTTGAGGTACTCGACATCCTTGAGGAGGGAAGCAGCCACAGACTGCAGTTCCCCGTACGGTACGCTGGCATCATTGGCGTTCCAGACGTTTCTCGAAAAGTGTACCGTCCAGTGAGAAGTGAAATGTTTGGGAAAATGGAATATATTCAGGTAGAACATATCCGCATTTGCAAACGGCTTCATGTTTCCAAACGTCGGCCACAGCTTGCACGGGATGTTCTCCACCTCCAGGTAGGCTGGCATCTTGGCGATGGCCGTCATGCTGTTCTCAATCTGAACGTCGGGCATCGGATTCATCTGCGCGAAACGCGCCCACGCCATAGCGCGGCGCTCCGGAGAGGCGCCGCTGTCGATCTTCATCCACGACGAGTTGCCGTACATCATCTCCGCCATCGTCTTGGACAGTGGGAAGTTAAAGACGCCCGCCGGCGTCGCGCTCACGAACAGCGTTCGGTACGCCCGCATGCACTCCGTCTCCATCGAAGCCAGCTCGTCGTGGACGATGCACACCACGCGCAGAGGGCACAGGTTGCTCACCTTCGTCAGCAGCGCCCCGGTTGATATGATAACCTTGGGGTCGTCCGACTGCATCAGCGCGGCGCAGCGCCGGACATCCATGTCCGAATGGTTCACCAAGACATGAACGTGCTTCATATCCAACAGGCCCAGGTTTTGCTTGATGACCTCGTACCACTGGGACATCATAAAGTCCTTGCATACTATCCACACCACGCGCTTCACCAGACCTGTAGTGATGTAAGTGTGTGAGTGTAAGTGTGATTACAGTTATTGCATAATAGAATAATAATCACCTTGGTATGCGGAAAAGACGCCGTTCTTCGACGTGGGGGAGAGCTTGCTGACCGTGGGGCTGTCACCGCCGTTCAGATTGGACCCCGCCCACTTGAGCTCGGTCGAGCGACATTTGGTCCATTCTGCATCCGATATGAAGTGGCGTGCCGCGAACCAGGCGACGATGGACTTACCGCTGCCCATGGTGGAGTACAGCCACGCCGCGGACCGCACGCACGCGCCGGGAGCTGCCGGATTACCCTTGATTAAGACAGACTTCTTGCCGCCCTTGCTGTACCGCGCCGTCACATCCACGGTGTCGATGGGCGCGCCGTCGCAAAACGTCATGATCATCGCGAACTGCTCATCGGAGAGCTGGAACTGCGCGCCCGTCACCCAGTTGACGCCGGTCGTGCAGTTCATGAACGGCCGCACATCGTCCGCAGAAGTCTCGGCCAGCTTCCAAAGGTGCTTGTAGTCCGATACGACACTCTCGATCATCTGCTTGTCGTCGTGCGCGCGCTCCAGCATGCACTGCGAAGCGACGATGTTGGTCCACAGCACATCCTTCACCTGCACGAGCACCCTGCTCGCCCGGACGCCCCACACGGACGTGGTGTCGCGGCCGCGCACCGTCTGCGTCATGGCCGAGTCGTACTTCTTTGCAGGATCCACCACACCGTACTTGGTGAGCAGCCGCCGCCCGAGCGCCCGCATTCTCTCGGCAATTTGATCCGCAGGGTTATCTTCGGAGTCACGAGCGCGCTTCATACTTTCGTTATTTATGTCGCATTCAGAGGCGGGCCAGAAAAAGAGTGTAACTGACAATAGCACAAAGATATTATAAATCGCGAATCCTTTTCGGCGAGGCTGCCACATCGCGCAATCTATCATCAAATATGCTCTTTACTACGTCATCGAGGCGAGGGACCTCGTGCTCTATGGCCCCATCGTAATTTGGGTGCAGCTGCAAGAGTATCATCTTTTCCACACGCACTCCGTAGTGCCTCTCGAGCAGCCTGCAAGATGTTGCGGAGTCATAACGGAGCGAATACGCGATTTATAACTATGCACCGCAACTCACCCTGCATATAAGTTCTGTTGAATTGTATAGTGTCCATAGTTCGTGTCCGCCACGGCATCACAGGGCGGCTTCCCGGTGCGGCCGCCGAACGCCTCCATCTCCATGAGCTTGGCGCGCTTCCAGTCGACCATCACCCACTGCTGCCGCAGCGCGTCCCAGAACAGTGCGTCCAGCTGGCCAGCCACCTGCGGCAGTGACGAGCTTTAGCAGCAGCTTATGCCGACGCAAGTCGCTTAACATCTGCGTACCTGCAGTTCCTCGCTCCATATGCTCCACTCGCATCGGATGGGCACGAGCTCGGGGCGGTTCATCCGCCACGCCTCGAAGTACGCAAACTCTTGCACGTCCGTGCGCACGGGGAGCGTGGTCCGGGCCTTGGATACGCGCGCGCCCGTGCGTGCAAACTCCGATATTGACGCAGCGCAGGTCCTGCGTAGAATTTGTGAGCTCAGGTCCCGCGGGAAACTCTGCGTGCATAGATGAGATTTATACCTGGGAAGGTTAAAGACATCTCCAACGAGCTCGTCGCAAAGTGCATCTTCGGCCACAGCCTGGGGTGCATCCTCTGCCGATTCGGGTATGGACTCCTCGTTGAGCCTGAGCTCGATGGCCCGGTGAAGCGCCGTCCCGAGGGCGCTCTGGTGGTTTCCGTTTGCGGCCCAAGCCTCCTCGATGACCCGAAACTGGCGCTGCGCTGGTATCTGCAAGCTTTCCATGACCCTCAGGATGGGGAAGTACTTGGAGCTCGGATCGCTGCGCCACTTGTCGGCGTTCTTTCGAATGACGCCCGGCGCGTCAAAGTGGCCAAAGTACTTTGAGTAGATTCCAGATACAGATAGAGGCACCCGCACGCCATCGAGAAAGTAGCTGTGCGACTCCTCGTGGAACCTGATGCGCGCGTCTCGCGGGTGGGCGAGCGCCCTCGCGAGCAGCAGTTCCCGCTCGCCCTTGGCGTCGTCGATCGGCGCGGCGGCGCTGGCGGCCACGACATACGCACGCTCCTTCTCAATGAGGCGGGCCCTCTCGCCCGCGTCGGTGACTGACCTGCACCAGTCCATTGCTCCGCCGAAAACGTTTCCATGCGAAAAAAACGCACGTATTGTTCTTCGCAGACGCCGCAGCATGGAGGTGCGATACATGCATACGTTTTTTTCGAATTGCAGTTTCCACTATTTGCAGTTTCCACTAGTTTCCACTTGCAGATTGCACTATGATCGCAGGATGCGGAGTCGTGCCTTGGGGGAAGACGTGCCGAAGAAGAAGGCGAGTGTGTCGAATTTAAGGGATTGGAGGCACGGGTGCTGAAAGTAACTTATAAGAAAGTAAAACTCACGATAAGACTCCCCGTATGCACGCACACCTGGGAAGATTGTGAGCAGAAGATCGGCGTCTCTATGAAGTACCGCGTATGCAAAGTGTGCGGCGAAAGGAAGAGGGGAGAATAGTCCTTTTACGTGACGAGTGTAGGCTGACCGTCGCATTCTACGTAATATATTTTACCCGCGCGCACTCTATCTTCAAATACGACAATGTCTGTTGCGCGGACGCCAGCCTTTGCCAAAAAGAAGCGTATTACGGAAATGTCAGAAGCGTGCTTTACAGTTCCTATCAAGTCCTGCGCACACTCCCATCCGGCTCGCCGAGCTTCCTCGAATACGGTTTTCCCCTGCGACGCATGCTAAGTAAGTATTACGCGAGAAATGCATACTTGGATACCTAAGATACTTGCATACCTAAACCTTCCGGCGCACCATCCCCGGGAAGAGCATCTCAAATTCTTGGTGTTGGTGAATAAACGTCTTTTTGGACTCCATCGACATATTCAACAGGCCACGAAAGAGTTTAAATACGGATGAATGCGTCGCGCTGCTTTTTAGAGAACACCATACTCGTCCTACTGACCGGGTTGAGGTTCATGACGACTGTTGGCTTTGCCAAAGCAACCGTTGCCATGATTCCTGAGGCCCTCCGGGTCTTTTTAATGTTCTTACTGTCCATGGCAACTGCGGGAGGGACGCTCGTCACCATGACAAGCATAGTCCTCCCGGTCGTCTCGTTCACCATGGACAGTTCAAGGCCCTCCCTGGGACGGCAGTTCACGTCGCTCACTGCCCACTTCCACGAAACCTCGGACCCCGGAGACAGAGAGTCCACATTATCGTCAGTGGAGGCGTACAGCCGCCCGCACACCCACACGGTGCCCATCTTGGCGCGCTTTCTCAGATCCTGCTTCGGTGGTGATCCGAGATACTTGTAGTCCAACAAGTCCTCGACGCGCCCCCGCACGATTTTATCTCTCCGAACATCCTCGGGACGGCGACGCATTTTCGTCGCGACTGGGGCGCGTATATAACAATTACATGGTCATCCGGGCACGCGGAGCCCCCGCGCTCTCCGCGTCCCCAGCCACCAAGGGTCTTTTTGGGTACACGAACATCGTGGCGGCAACGAAGCCGATCGCCGCCACGAGCATGAGCGACCCGAAACACACAAATGTGCCCTGGTCCGATAGAGCAAACATTGCCACGGCGGTGGGAGGTATCACAACCGCTGCCGTAAACGCCGCGGACCTGTAGCAGTACGCGTACGAGTCGCAGCTGATTGAATAGAAGCACGCAGCCTCCAGAAGTATGATGAGCGAGAACATGACGCCCTGGGGAAAGCAGCATGAAGGGTTACGAATGGTAGCAATGTTACATAATATGCAAAACTACCCAAAACGCGCCTCGAATGCGAGGTTCAGCTCGAAGGGCAGGAATGCAAAAACAACGGAGGCTGCGCAGCAGACCACGAGCGCCCTATCTGGAGTTCCGATATCCGTCTCGTGCTTGAAGAACTTCGGGAAGACGCCGTTCTTGGCGGCTCCGTGCACCGTGTAAACGGCAGTGGCCAGCCCGCCCGTGAAGGTCTGCGTGTTGACAAGGACGGCAGCGATTATTATCCACACTTGTAGCCACTCTCCACCGAGCTCACGGCCGATGAGGGCGAAGGTACCTGCAGTGTGTTGGGGTTTAGATTTTGATACACCCTAACCCTAAACCCTAAGAGGGCTCGTTGCGTACCAGGCTTCCAATCGGCAGCCGGTATGGACGAACCCCCGTAAGAAAACACATACGTCATCGTGCAGAGAATACACGTGCACAGCGCGGCGGCGAAGGTCGCCCTGGGAAGATCGTCAGATGCGTTCTTCGCATAAGCAATGACGCTCCCGCCAGCGTCGTACCCAGACGTGCTGAAGACGAGGATGTTTACGAGACTCGACCAGCTCGGCGGCTTGGTATACCCCTGTGTAACATAATGATGTTTAATGAGGAGACGTTACATAACTCAGTCTTTCCTCACAACGCACCTCAGTAAACCTGCTTGTCTTGGTGTACACTGCACCGTAAACGATGAGGATCCCGAACACAGCGAAGGTGTGGATCGTAAAGTACCGCATGAACCTCACAACGTTATCAATAGAGTAGTAGTTGATGGCGTACGATGCCATGATTATAATCACCGCCATTCCGGTGCGCTCCCAGTACGATCCAGAAACGTCCGCAATCGTTGAAATGTAGAGTATGCTGGACTCGGCCACGAGCGCGCTCATGCTGCAGTTGTACGCAACGACGAAGCACGCGGCGCAGAAACTCCAGAACCTCGATCCATATACGTTCAGGAGCCATGTTGAGACGCCCCCGTTCACTTCGTTGTGGTAGCGCGTGAGCTCGAGCGTGTAAAGAGCCTGCGGTATGCCCAAGACGAACGGAGCTATTGCAAGCGCCGTGCACGCGGTGGCTATGCCCCCTGATGTCGAAATGAGGAGCTCTATCCCAGCAGGCCCGCTCCCTACCTGCCAACGCAAGGCACGATTCAGTTTTTTAAAAACCCCAGTGCGTGACGATCCGCAACAACGCACCGATGAGAAAACAACAAGAAAGAGCTGCCAGAATCCGAGGTCTTTCTTTTCAGTCTTCATGTAAAGACGCCCCACGTTCATATATAATACTGCGTCATTGTGCTGTCAATATGTGCGTGTCCATAATACACGTCTTGATATGTCCGTCAGGAGGTGACATCTCCTGGCATAATAAGGACTTTTATCCAGGAGGTGCCACCTCCTGAAGAGCCCATGTTGTGTTGTGTCAGGAGGTGCCACCTCCTGAAGAGCCCATGTTGTGTTGTGTCAGGAGGTGTCACCTTAGCTGATATAAGGAGGTGGCACCTCCTGGGCACAAGCATGGACGCAAACACAAAACGTCAGGGAGTGCCACCTCCTGCCACTTTTGCGGAATGGCAGCATGGGCACTTTGAGCTGTTGTGCCAGGAGGTGCCACCTCCCGGGAAATTTGAGCTGTTGTGTCAGGAGGTGCCACCTCCTGGACACTTTGAGCTTTTGTGCCAGGAGGTGCCACCTCCTGGGCATTGGGGTTTTGTGTCAGGAGGTGCCACCTCCTGGGCACTTTGAGCTTTTGTGTCAGGAGGGGCCACCGCCTGACGTTTTGTGTTTGCGTCCATAGGAGGTGACGCCTCCTGACGTTTTGTGTTTGCGTCCATAGGAGGTGACGCCTCCTTATACCAGCTGAGGTGACACCTCCTGGCACAACACAACATACTGACGCTTTTGCGTTTTTGATGCAAAAGTGGCAGGACGTGCCACAACATGGACTTCGTTCACGCCCAGGTGGTGCCACCTCCTGCCACAAGATCCCATTGCTGTTGTATATAAGCATGCCTCAATCACAATACATGTCCACTGTTCGTCTGGAAGAGACTGATATAAAAACAAAGTCCAGATCTTTTTTTAAAAATGCGGGGTTTGATCTGATCACGCGCGCTTATACATCTGGATCTACATCTTGCGAGGAACCCGTACGCGCATGCGTGATCCACAAGGGACTATGTACGGAAGAGTGGTGGAGAGATCGATACAAAGAACAGTTTCCTGCTGAGGTGCAATATTCTCAACTGTCATGGAGAGAAAACTATCGTTTGGAGTGTCAGTATGGGGACCGACAGAGGTGGGATGAGCCACTCGATTCTTACAGGTTTGATATAATTGTATGGGACAATCTCGGAAACAACCTCAATGAAGGACGACGTGAATTATACACAAATATGGGAGTTATTACAGCAATAGAACTCACGTTTGCCGGATCGACTGGACATTCAATAGAAGGAGGGTAGGGAAACCGAGTATGAGATTTTCCACTACGCAAAGGATATAACAATCTACCGATCCCTCTTTACGCGCTGCCACCGCATGTATTCGTATAGAGCAACTGCGAGCATGAGGCCGGCAGGGAGGTAGCTGGAGGTGTAGCGCACGGCGTCCCAGTCCACGTCCGCAACCTTTTGCGCGAATCCACGCTCCTCCTCTATTCCACGATACGTGGAGAAGCCCAGCCAGAAGACGGCAAACTTGGTGCCGAGAGACAGGCCTATGTACCACGCTTCGGCGTAGTCGGGCGACGCAAAGAAGCCAGCCCGATCGAAGTTTTGCCACGCGACTATGCCAAAGGTCTGGAATAGCACGGAGTATGGGATTACATTGTAGTAGAAGCGCGACGTGTGCAGGTCTGATTTGAATATTTGGAAGAGCAGGATGAAGACATTGACGAGGTTGAGCATAGTGGCTTGATTCCAGAGAATGTTTCCTATCCTACGGTGCAGATTGTCACTGCTGTCCATGATCTCGAGCACGAATCCGACCATCTGCAGCGCTATGTTGCTCGTGAGCACTTTCAGGAAGAGGTAAAAGTCGGTGATGCCGATGTTGAGGTTGGCAAACGCCGCCATAATTCCCGCAGTGATTGCGTATTCGATCCAGCGCACCGGGTTCGTTCCGCCGCCGCCGGTGATTGAAAACAGCAGCTCGCGGAAGAATGGGCTGTGAATCTGTAGTAGATACACCACATGGAAGAATGCGGTGATCCACTCAAAGAGAACGAGGCTCGTGAGCGATCCTATCCTGAAGATTGTCTGAGGCCTTGGCTCGAAGAACCCCGCGCCCGCAACCGTGTTGTACTCGAAGAGTGGTGCAATCGCCGACACCATGGGGTTCCCGTGCTGTATGAGTACCGTCCCCAGGGACGCGCTCACCACGTGCACCGCGAGCGCCAGCAGGTTCAGGAACGTCAGTCGGCGGACCCATCCCAATCCCGGAGCGCGCAATCTCTGCCGGCTCGGGATCCGTTCAGGCTGCAGAAGCTCTATAGTGTCTTCCTCTACGATGAGGTCTAGGGTCGGCTGCGTTGATCTCCTGGGCTTAATAAACGAAGCCATGCGCCTCTGAATACTGCGCTTATATACGTACGCTATACATCCGGCAACTGTCTAATCCCCTGGCTGATGTAAGGAGGTGCCACTTCCTCGACAAACACAACACCAGGAGGTGCACCTCCTCAACTAACACAACACAACACCAAGAGGTGGCACCTCCTCAACTAACACAACACAACACCAAGAGGTGCCTCCTCCTCAACTAACACAACACAACACCAAGAGGTGCCACCTCCTCAACTAACACAACACAACACCAAGAGGTGCACCTCCTATTGGTTTTTGTGTCAGTACGTGCCACCTACTGGCTGATATAAGGAGGTGCCACCTCCTCGTTACATTAGTACATGCCACCTCCCGGTTGGCTAAACGGAGTAGACAACCCGAGGTTTCATTTTGAATTCTCGCTCCCGGACACCTACGGTGACGACAAGCTTCCCAGCTCTTTCCACTCGCGATGTGCCTCGAGCGTAGATCGCTTGATAGAGCAGCTGTGCCGGTGCGTCGAGGACTCCATCGCCTTGCCACCGTAGATGGATACAGTTATGGTGTGGTTTGTGTCTCCGGTGGTCTCCGAGTATATGTCTATGTCATTGTCATACGGCATTTGTGGCAGACTTCAATGAGCGCTGAATATGCGCGAGCACTTGCGGGGGAAAAAGTGCACCTTTCTCTTTATACAACCACATGTTACTTTTCATCTTCAGTGTTTCCACAAACCATGTTTTTGTCACGTTTTCCACGTCAGCTATGTATGCGTCAAAGTTACGTTTCCATTGTGCGCACCGCACCCGCAGTGTTTGCTCGTCTGTTGTTTCTTCCGAATGCAGAATCAGCTTTCTGAAGTTGTATATATCATAATAATAATTATCAATCAGAGCAATTATATTGTGGTTGTCGTGGTGTTCAATGTGAAAGCTGACAAGATCATCATGTTCAAAATATACGTTGCAGATTGGCCTGAAATCGTCAGCCTTGTCTAGGAAAACATGCAGACCTCTTGCATAATTTTTAGAATGGCTGGCCTAGTATGATGTCGGCGTACTCGATGCTCTTCACTGCCATCGCGTCACCAATCAAGACCATGCGGATGTTCTGGCACACTTGACTAGGCTTGTCGTCTGTCTTGAATTTGGCGGGGTCCCGCGTGCGCATCGCGGCGACGAACATTTCCTGGTATTTCGGGTTCGCCAAGTCCACGAAGCGGCTGCCGTTGAACCACATGACAGTGTGGAGCTCGTCAAGGTTGTCGAGCACGCGGCGCAGGTTCGCGTGTTCGAGTGTCACCATCGCCCGCGCACGCAGGTGTGGGTTCTTCGGTTGGTCATCATCATCATCATCAGAGGAGGAACGCCCTGGAGGAGGAGGGAGTCCTACAACGCATTATAGAAAAAATATATGATTTTTGGCGTGTTGCCTTTTTTTTGAAAGAACGTAACATCGTAACATCGTAACAGTGTTTCATTTTCGGTGTTTCCGGTGATCCGTGGCTGAGTTTTGTTTTGAGCAGCGTAACGTCGTTAACGTTTTCGGTGATCCGGTGGTGGAGGTGATCCGGTGGTTTTGTTTTGAGAGTAACAGCGTAACGTCGTAACATCGTAACAGTGTTTCAGTTTCGGTGTTTTCGTGATCCGGTGGCGTGATCCGGTGGTGAGTTGGTCTGATCTTGGTGGCTATTTGAAATGAATGGTGGCTATCCATTGGCTATTTGAAATGAATGGTGGCTGTCCATTGGCTATTTGAAATGAATGCTGAAGTAATCGGAAAGGGGGTGTTTAGGGTCAATGGGGTTGCGCAAGAGGCTTCCGCAAGAGAGAGTTGCGCACCGCCTCCGAGGTGCTCCTCCGAAAGAGCGTCAGCGCCATGTCCTGAAGACGAGATCCGGCTGGCTAAGAAAGGCCTCGGCCCATCCCACTGGGCCGCCGCAGCGCACGGGTCGAGCCTCAAGCGGCAGTCACCGAGTCGCTCAAGCGCGCTAGGCGCCGCTCGCGCGAGAAAAAAACAAATAAATAATAAATAAGCGCCGCAGGAGCTCGCGGGTGGCGCGCGGAAGGAGGCAGCGCGGAGGAGGATCGAGCGCGGGAAAAAAAGAGATGCATTACATCGGCGCGCCTGCCTCGCACGCACGCTATAACGCGACCGTACCTTCCTTGTGGATATGTGCTTCGATATGTGCTTTAGTGATATAAAGAAGCCGAAGGCCGCCGCCGTGCTATTCTCATCACCTCATCCTGTCCATGGATGGATAGTGGCGAACTCTCTCTCCACTTAACGTAACGGACCGTGACGGAAGTTGTTACGATGTTACGATGTTACGATGTTACAGGGGTCTCTTTTTAAAAATGGAGCGCGCGCCATCCGACGATTCGCCGCATTCGTAGCGTATAGCTGATTGAATCGGGGCGGCGCAGCGTAGAGCAATGTAGAGCAACGTCCGTGCCACGCGACTGCGCCGCTCTTCGCACCTCGACCGACGCCGGAAGATTTATCCGATCCGGTGTTTCCCACGGGTGACAGTTTCCCACAAAATCGGCGGACGCCGGCGGAACAATTTCTGGATTCTCTTAGAAAAATGAAAAATTCGTCCGCCGGTCTCGGTACCACCACGGGGAAATGGTTTTCCTTTTTTGGGGGGTTACAATTTCCCACAAAATCGGCGGACGCCGGCGGAACAATTTCTGGATTCTCTTAGAAAAATGAAAAATTCGTCCGCCGGTCTCGGTACCACCACGGGGAAATCAAAACACAAGTCCTCGGTTTTCCTCTTTTTTTAGGGGTTATAATTTCCCACAAAATCGGCGGACGCCGGCGGAACAATTTCTGGATTCTCTTAGAAAAATGAAAAATTCGTCCGCCGAGTCCCGCACCGTCATCCAGTCTCCGGTTCCCAACCCCCGGTTAGACGCACATGCGGACCGCCGTGCGCAGGCCACCACCACGCTGACGGTTGAGGCTGCAAAGCGACCGCTACGGGTACAGCAGCAGCCGTGTGAGTATTTGCAGTGCCGCTCTCCTCGGCGGACGGCTTGGCTGCAACTGCACGAACGGGGCCGACTGCGGCCGAGATGCGGGATGAGCCACGGCCAGGAACGGCTGCATCGAAGCGCTCGGATCAACAAGGCAAGGTTGTCCCCTGGCCAGGTCGCAGCGCAGCGCTGCAATGGACGTCTCGAGAGCTCGCGACACGATAGTGTCTGCGTAGCTCATACGAGGGCTGGGGCGTGTGGGGCATCCATCCGTTGTTGTGTTATGTGAACTACATCCCCCGACGTGACATGCGGAGATCTTGCGATGCATCTCAGCTGCCTCGCCGCAAACTCCTCCTCAGTCTCGCCGCGCGCAAAGGGCGACGCGTACTCTCTCTGATCAATATTACTCGTCTTGTTGTACATCTGCGTAATCTCGTGGTTTCCAACGAGCCGGAACACCGCGCTCGAACAGGCCTGAGCCCCGAGCGCCAGACGGTCGAGAGTATCAAGAATGATTTCCTCCTCTCCGTACATCTCGCCAACCGACTTTTCGCGACCGCGATCGTCAAGCTCAATCTCCAGTTTGCGTTTGCTGCCATCCCGCCACCGATCGACAACGTCTCCCATGACGACGATGGCAACCTTCTGCGCGCCATTCCACTCCCACAAGCCCTCCGAGACGCACCCGGTCATGCGCAGGCACGCTCGCAGGACTTCGACGTCGCCGTGCACGTCTCCGATAACATATACGATGGGGAACGCGTCGCTGCTAAAGTCCGACTGCTGCGAAAACTCTGCGTTGCAGTATTCTAACGTCGGTTCTTTTTTCCCGCGCGGCTTCCGAAGAACGCTCATACGCAGTTTCTCCCATAGAACGCTCATCAAAAACCAATAATATATGTCTTTTATGCGGGTGGAGCTACCACTCGTTGTTCATCGGAAGTCTTTTCATCTACCCCAAAACCTATCAATATATGCATACCTTTATGGCGCGCACAACCGGAGCGCCGCACTTGAAGCACGTCATTATACCCGCCTTCTTTGCGTCCACCCAGCACTCGCTGCACGATACGACATGGCCGCACGAGAAGACCACCTGTGGCGTTTCGCCGCATATGGCGCAGCCTGCCATCTCTACGGGCGTCGAGCGCCTTCGCTTCTTGGACGCCATGAGCTCCTGGATGGTATCGGCGTCGCACACAGCATGGCCTATCGTCTTGCGGATGCCGTCCACAAAGCGGTCCACGTGCAGGTCCGAACGGGTCAGAGACGGCATCAAGAATATCTGGAACGTGTTTGAGTTGGCATTGTACTTGTTCACATTCGCAAAGACGGAAAGATCCTGATAGCGGCGGACACGGGACATGCCCACGTACAGCATCCCTGGAGGCATGCGCGGTGTGACGCCAATAGCCAGCCGCGCGATGGTCTTGCCCTGCGGTGGTTGTCGAAAGGCCTTAAAATTGGTGGCGCGCACCGGTAAAAGAGCCCTAGAAAGCAGGGGGGTGGTTTGGGGGGCGGCACGACCCCCACCTGCGCGCTATCGTAGGTGCCCGCAAATCCATATCCAAGAGGCCAGAACGATATTGTGCACTTGGAGCTTTCGTCCTCGATCACCTCGACCCGGGGCTCGACGAGGAATTCGCTTCCGTCGTGCATGACGAGCTTGATGCTGGTGATGGCATCTTCCTCGCCGCGCACGACGTCGCTGACGGTCCCTATGGCGCCCCGGTACGCTCCCTTCGAGACGTCCATGTTGGTGAGCAGCATCATGGGCGCGCCCTCCTTGACGACGATCACCTTGCCCTCGAGCGGCAGGTCGGCGATGAACTTGTCGCGCTGGCTACTAATCTGCTCAGACACGGTGCCACTCATCGACACGTCCACTGCCAGCTCCGCCAGCACATCGCCCGTGACGCGGTCGTTGCAGTCCTGATTGCGCTTCGAAGCGTCCTCCCTCGACCAGAAGAGTGCGTACGTGCTGTCCGGTATTTTGTCCACGCACATTTTCTCGAGGAAGGCCTGCGCGCACATACACACATTAGATGATATAAAATAAACATGCACAGGCATAAGACCTCTGCACCTTGTGGTCATTGGACATGTCGCGCATCCGTCCGCCGCGAGAAATAGAATCGAGCACCTCCCGGAAGAGCGTTTGGTCCTGAAAGTTGGGAATCGTATCAGCTGTGTCTTACCACACAGCATTCTTCAGACCACGCACCTCGCCCTCCTGGCGCTTGTTCTCGGTGAGCACGATGGGCTGGAAGTTTGCGTCGTCAAAGGGGCGCAGCTCGACGCTCTCTATGCTGGAGTGTAGCGACGTGCTCGGGAGCATGTACTTCTCGTCCATGTCATCTTCCTTCTCCTCCTCATCTGGCGCATCTGGGGGCTTGCCGATGCACACGGGCCGGAAAACGTGCACCGACCCGTCGCCCCTGCGGTAAGATGTATAGATGTTAATTTACCGCATAATGCAGGTGGGTGTGGGGGGCAGCATGCCCCTCGCCTGGGTCCCATCTGCGATGGGTCGCCCATGATGCAGACGCGCAGGCCACCGAAGGGCTCGTCGACAGCCCGGATGCGCCTGGCGTACGTCTCCATAAGCGCGAACATGCCAGCGTCGACGAGGAACACCTCGTCCACAAAGAGCACATCCAGCGAAGTCCAGAATGCCGTGCGCGCCTTGACCTTCCAGTGGCCAGGGTTGCCGCCCAGGTCGCCCTGCAGCGCCCTCCATATGCACGATATGAGCTCGTCGTTCGTCTTGCATATCGAGCGACCGTTTGGCAGCGGCACAATCCGCGAGTGGATAGTGCTGCCCTTTACGTCGTGCGCGTTGTGACCGCGCATGGCCAGCGTGTGGTGCCGCAGGCCCTTTGATTCGCACACGCGCTGCATCGCCTTCAGCAGGTAGGACTTACCGCACCCGGGCTTGCCCATCACCAGCATGTTGCTGTCTGACTCGTTAAACAGCCGCATGGCTGCCGCCTGCGATGCTGTCAGAGCCTCCATTTTATTCCGCACTATGTAAGAGCGCGGGGCTGTTCAAATAAAAAGACTGCAAAAGCTATTCTCTGTGATATGCTTTTTTGTCATTAATATATCATATGTTCCTTTTGCATTTTGCATTATTTCCATTCTCGCGACTTGTCCATAAATTATTATAGCTTCATTCGCTCAGTTATAAGAAACATGTCCTTTCCATTCGATTCAACAAGCGAGACCGTCAATGTGAATTTTCTCGCCACCCGTTCGAGCATTCTCATCAAGAATATTACTCGCGAGTCTTTAAAAGTTTTCTGCGCAACGCCATCTGACATAGAAGTAAAGGGAAAACAATTTTCTGCATTTGGGGCTCAGTGGCGATTGGAAATTCGACCTGGTGGGTGTAAGAAGTACCCCGGGTGGATTGCCGTCTTTCTCTTTCTTGACACTCCAGACGAGACAAAGACAGTGGACTTCCAAATACGCGTTGGAAAAAACGCAACGAAATACTACAGCACTCGCTTCTCCACCTGCGATCCCCAGCCTGAGGGTACTGTGCGTGCATGTGGAAGTGAATTATTCATCTCACACGGCACCCTATTGAGAAACTTTACCTATCACGTCGTCGACGGCGTGCTGGCTATAGCGGTAACAATCTTCGGAGTAAAGCAGCATTTTCAACTCTCTGGAACGGTCGCTGTACCGCCTTCTAGCCTTGGCAGCGAATACCTTGCGATGCTGCAGAGCGGTAAGGGCGCTGACGTCACGCTCGTGTGCGGAGGAGAGAAGATAAAGGCGCACTCGCTTATTCTATCTCATCGCTCACCGCTATTTGCAGCGCTGCTCGACCAAAGCAGTCCAATGGCATGCGTTGACCTATCCGCTATGCCAGTGCTGGATTCTATCACACCCCCTACATTCCGCCGGCTTCTCGAGTTTATGTACACCGACGAGCTCACTCCCAACAGCGCCGAGGAGGCACGCTCCCCAGGGGACTTTATTAGCCGCTCCGATGCATTCTTGAGCTTATGAAGCTCGCCCGCCGCAGGCGCAGCACCTGCTCAACGCAGCCGACTACTACGTCCAACCGAGGCTGCGCGCCATATGCGAGAGCAGCCTCTGCGGCTCCCTGTCGGTCGAGAACGTTGCCTTCACGCTGACGCTTGCGGACCAGCACAGCGCTGCCGATCTGAAGCGCGAGTCGCTTCGCTTCTTTGCGCGTAACGCCAAAGCAGTGATGAAGACGGAGGGATGGGCGCACATGTCAAAGTCGAAGCCAGAACTCCTCGCCGATGTCGTGCGTACGCTCGTGGAAGGCGTGCTGCCGTTGGAGAGTGGTGACGCAGTGCAGCCAGGGAAGAGGCAGCGGACACTTCGGGGCTAGACATATACTGATAGACAACTCGCATCTTTACTGCGTATACAAAAACGGGTGCTTGAGCGCCTCTTCCGCGGACAGCCTCCTATCAGGATTATACGTCAGCAGCTTATGGAGAATGTCTACGTAGCTCCCGTCCGCGTGCCCGAAAGCGTCTCGGAACGCCATGCGCGGAATGCCTTCGTAGTGCTTACGAATATGCGGCCACGTCCTAGAGTATCGAATGCCCGGCCATTCCATCTCCTGCGGTAGTACGAAGCATGAGAAAAGTTGCCACGTTGATACGATACACACAACACGGGAATCGCGCACGTTCGGCGTTCCAAGTGTCTTGACGATGTTCATCACGACGCCCGCCTCCTTGTCCTCCTCCGACGTCCAGAACGGGTACGCATTCGTGGCGAGCTCGACTATGATGCACCCGACGGCCCAGGTGTCAATCTTGTGGTCTCGCACGCACTCCAGAAAAGCCTCCGGGGACCTCGTGTGGATGGTGCAGTCGCCGCTCAGGTCGCACGTGTGCACGAATGACGACGCCGTCCCAATGTCAGAGATCTTGAGCGTGTCACCGAAAACGAGCACGTTGTTCGTCTTGACGTCGCCGTGCACGAACCCGTGAGCGTGAATGTGGCTCAGACCAGCGAGTATCTGAGATGTCATGGCTGCAACTTGCGGGAGCAGCATAGGAGCGCGGCCCTGCGTGACATATGGAGGTTATGAAGAACGGCAGCGACAAGTTATGAATAATGGCAGGGGGCGTGGCGGCAGCATGCCCCCGCACCTTTCGAAACTGCAGAAGATCACACTGCGCAAAGTCAAACACTGCATGCACGCTCGGCTTCTGGTCCGCCATAATGATGAGGTGTACCGAGCGCATGACAGAGAGATTTGGGTGCTCGGGCAAGACCTGCTCGCGGAAAAAGACCAAACCAGTCCAAATGAGCGCGCGTTCAGTGTGATGGGTCAGTTTGGTAGTTTTTGCTGAACAGTGAATCACCTGGCCGACGGAGAGCTCGTGGAGCAAATCCTCATCGAGGGTGTGGGACACCAGCATGCGCTTCACGGCCACGCGCCCGCCCTGCAAGTCCGTAGCAGAGTAGACGGTGCCGAATGATCCTTTTCCGACGCGCGGCCCCTTCGTGTACACCTCCCACACATCGCGCGCGTCGTGCACCCGCTTCGGGGCGCGGCGCCCGAGCGGAGCAGACTGGAAGCCGAAGCCCAGAGCGTCAGCCGCGGACTCCGCCGGGTGCTGTGCTGCGTACGCCGCCGTGTCGAGCGTCGCTCGCTGCAGAATGGAGGTTGCTCTGACGACCTCCGACTCGGACGAGTTGACGGTCCGCGCCAGCACGAGGAGGAACTGATACGAAGTAGGGAAGTAGATGTTGTACTCGAGGACCTTCATTACGTGCGCCTCCATGGTGTGCGAAGACGCCCCCTTGACGTTAATGTCCAGCTCGTTCTCGACCCTGGAGGCAATTATGAACGCTGCAAAAATTAAATCAACCTCCGCCGCTGAGGCGATCTTCCCGGGCCCAGACACGGCAGCAGTCGACTCGTGCTCCGAGCATGAATCGACCAACTCCCTCGGGTCGCAATCTGTCGAAGAAGAGCTATACCCAGTGGCCTCGATGCTCATAAACGTGAGCGCTATTTCGAGAGCCCTAAAATACGTGCTGTTGGCGCCCTTGCACTTGTTCATGAGCCAGCGCACAGATGAGACGCTGCACGGCGTCGGCGTGGCGATCGGCCAGTAACTCGTCGCAATGAGATTGTGCCATATTCGTTCGTAAAAGGGGTCTGGTAACTGTTCGTCATCGTATGTCTCATTGCAATATAATTCGTCAGACATTTTGGGGGGGGGGTGGGAGGTGTGCGAATCAATGAATGCGAACTGGAGCTCAAATAATACGAGTAATATTTCTTCCGTAATATAATATTTCTTTCGTAATATCTATGCAGCCGACACTATCTCCGATGCAAGGGTAATGATCTGCTTGCTCGTAAAGAGGGCTATATGCAGAATTGCAGGCAGCGCGGCGAATACCATCCCCACGAGCAGCAGGCAGAAGGCCACGTTCGGCGTCATCATATGGGCGCACGCGCGGCGCTGGTGCTGCAGCGCAAAGAAGATCTCTGGGTTATCTGCACCCGCGCCGATGATGGGCTGCATGAAGTAGAAGGCGTACTGGTCCACAGCCTGTGCTCCAAGAAAGAGCTGGAAAGTGTAGAGCGGGAAGTACGCCCTCCACATTGGGTAATTCGTCTCGAGGTACCACGCAATGACCCGCAGGCCGTCCGTCATGCCTATGGGGTCGTCGCCGCAGTGGTTCGGCGGCGACACCAGACGCATGATGACCTCGCCAGACGATGTGAGCGTTCCGCTGGGCTCGCGCCTCCATCCGTCCGGAGACAAACCTATCGGCCAAGGGACGTGCCTGGGGAGCGGACAATGGTAAGAGCGAAGCTGGTATCACAAGGCAGGAGCAATATGGCTTCGCACCTTGGTAGCAGGGTCATGTTGACAATGTCGAAGAGGTCGTCCGCGAGCGCCGCCGGCATAAGGGGCGGGGCGCGTACGAAGCATGCGATGCTAATGTCGTATGCACGCGACAGGACGACGGGGATGAATCCGAAGAGCACTGCAGTGGTTATGATCGCCACGAGTGACGAGAAGGTGCTGCCGAGGACCAGGCCGGAAACGAGGCACAGGAGGAGCGCCTGGACGCCTGTGGTGAAGAAGGTATCGACGAGCTTCTGGTGTCCAACCTGGTTGTAGAGCGTTTCGTGCGGGCACTTGCTGTTTGCGGCAACCCAGTCTATCACCTGGTCCATGGACGCAGACCCGTGCTTTGACGCTGAAATGGGTCGGACGCCGCGATTGACGTAATCCTTTACGGTTGCGACGACGTCGACGCCGATAATACCAGACACGATGCCGCTGAAAGCTGTCTCGAATCCGGGCCTTGTGGCTCCCTGCACGACGTACTCGTCCGAGTAGCCGTCCGTGCTCGACATGTCCGGCGGCGGAGGGCCCGGGGGGTCCGGCGGGAACGGCGGCATCGGAGGCAAGGGAGGCGAGGGCGGCCGGGACCTCGGAGGGACCGGGGGGAACGGCAACGGTGAGGGGATCTGCATGAGCTTGCGCTTCGGCTGGCCAGCGCTGAGCAGCATGCGCTTCGGCTGGCCAGCGCTGAGCAGCATGCGCTTCGGCGGCGGCGGCGGGTTGGGCGGCGGGTTGGGCGGCGGCCTGGGCGCGAGAGGGGCGCCCAATGCCGGTGGAGGCCTGGGAAAGGGCGGCTGCGGCGGCTTCGGAGATGGCCTCGGGGGCCTCGGGTAGCCGAAGGGGGCCGGGGGGGCCCGGGGTGCGGATGGCGGCCGCTGATCCACGTACGTTCCGAAGAACTTCGGAATGCTCACCTGCTGGAAGTATCCCATGTAGTGTGCAGTCACCTCCTGGAGTGCAGCCTGGAAAGTGTCGAAGAATACGTACATGACGAGGCACCCGCTGTCCACAATGTCTTTCGTGTTTATGACGTCTGGCCTGTTGGGATTTATCGTCAGCAGCCGCCGAGCGCTCGCCGCATCGCTTTCCAACTGGATCGAATAGTTTATTTCTGCTTCGCTTTCCTTTTGTAGTGTAGAATCCTTCGGAATCCCAGCAAACATGCTGGAAACCTTTGATAAGTTCACAGCACGCGCGTACGTCTTGGCCGTCACCATGCCGTATTTGAAGGCCGCGGGCGCGGAGTCGACGACGTTCTGGGCAGCCTCCGAGCCGACGTGCTCCTCCAGGAGCGCCCGCAAGGCGGCTGATATTGTCCACGACACGTTCACGAGCGAGGCCACGAGGTTCGGATCTGCTCCGAGCTGCCGCGCCACAAGGCGCTGCTCTGCCTCGTCCGCCATGACCACCGCCTTCGGGAAGGCCATGGACGTCTTGTAGATGAGGACCGGGAGCGTGGACCAGCTGTGGAACATGTCCCTCGGCAGCGTGTTGACGCCCGTGACCTGCGCCACCATCTCCGCGTATATCCGAAGGTCGGAGCACCGCCGCAGATTGGCAACCTCGAGCGGAGATAGGTCGGAGGCATTCCGGTCAGAGTATCCGCGCATGATGCGGTCGCAGAAGCTATCTCCCCTCCAGGATTCCGCCGTGGCGTTGAGCACCGGCACGAGGTTGTCCGTGTGCGTCATGTGCGCGCACTCGCACATGTGCGTCTGATCGTGTGCGTTGGTACCAAGCCAGTACGCCTCCTGGGTCACCTGGCGAGCGCACTGAGAACCGTAGAGGCACGAGTCGCACGGTATGGGCCCTCCCCACGTGCTCATGCACGTCGTCAGGGGCGCCGCGCAGTCGGTCCTCTCCGCACACGAGGTGGCGATCGAGTCCGACTGCGCAGCCAGCCGCGCCGAAGAGGCATTTTCGTACCGCGTGGTGTACTCCATGACCATGCTTTCGTCCAGGCCCATGAGCCTGCGGCCCGTGTCCCTCACGAGGCGCCGCATTCCCAGGCCAGCGTCCTTGGTCTGATTCAGCTTCTTTGATTCGGTGAGGTTGAGATACTTCCAGTTGCCCGGCAGCGGCACAATGGCGTGGTTCGATCCCACTGATATGCCAATCTCGCACACGCACGACGATGGCTTGCCGCTCGGTGTGTACACCTGCCGTGTTCAACGTTTCGGGTTTCGGGTTCGTATTTAGGGTTTGGGGTTCGTATTTAGGGTTTAGGGTTGATGTTTAAGGTTTAGGGTAGTAAAATATGGTCATAGGTTGTAATAGTAATTGTGCATGCCTGCGTGAGCCGATTGTCGGCATGGATAACGTTGGGGGAGCAAAAGTCGGAGCAGAGGAAAGGCCCCTGCGCGAATCCTGGGTCGTTCGCGAGGGAGAGCCTGCAGTCGTTGAGTGCGCGCAGGATGTCCAGGTCGCCGTTGCCGCTCCCGGCGAGCGTGGATCCGTTGAGCCAGCCGAGGTTGTACATGCGGCGGGCCTGGGCGCTGCACTTCCACGTAGGCATGAGGAAGCACGTTGCGTGCTTGTAGGCGTCAGAGGACCTGAAGGTGCTGATGATGTCCAGCGACCCCCCGACGGGGCACAGCTCCAGCGGGGGTGCGATGAAGGATGGACCCTCCTGGCAGTAGCCGGTGGCAACGTTGCAGAAGGGGGCGTGCGCTTCCATGTCTTTAAAGTCATTGCAGTTACAGGGCTGCGCCCACTCGCTGTGCTGGTTCTTTATGTCCGGGTGGTTGTTGAAGTTGCTCCACTGGCACGAGGTGGTGGCCGAGTCCACCCAGCACATGGGCGTCGGCTTGCGACTGGGAGAGCACTCGTCGTCGGTGACGCATGGCGTGGGCTCAAAGTCCATGGTGCCGTTGCCGCCGCCGATGAGGTTGCAGAAGTCCTCGCTGATGCCCGCGCGGCAGACGTCGCCCTCTATGGTCTTGAAGGCGCTGTTCACCGCGCCCATAATAAGCTTTCCAATGTCGGGAAGGGTGAGCTTGTCGACTACGTCGCCATTGCCCCCAAAAGCATCATCGATTGCGTTGATACCTGCAACGATGCCATTGATCGTATCCGTTATGAAACCTGCGATTGTGTTAATGACCGACGCTATGGTACCCGAAACCGAGTTAATCATGTCATGGATGCTGTGTATGACGTCGCACACAAAGTGGATAATCTTGTTTATGAACTTGGCGATGGGCTGAATCATCGAAGTGCAAATCTCCTTGATTCCCGGCATGTTTATGACGATGCGCAGAATGAGCTGCTCAAAGTCCTCGAGCAGACGCAGGAGCGACTTGAGTATGTCGAGCGCATACTTCTGTGCGTGCTTCGTGTCCACCAGTATCCTGAGCATGTCGCTGTAGATTCGTATGATTGTCTGTGACATGTCAACCATGGCCTCGCAGACTACTGCTGACACAAGCTCAATAATGTCAAGCGTGTCTCGGATAGCCACTGAGAATTTGACAAAGTCCGGGTTTGCGAGATCTGAGGGGTCTGCGACGTAGACGCTCGCGCGCACAACCTCGTAGAATGCGACCGTAATGTCCCTCGGCGGCAGGACCGCGTCCCTGATGAAATTCAGTATGAGCACGTGAGGAACGCCCATGACGATGTTGCGTATGTCCAACTTGGCCTGCGCGGACGCGGACGTTGGCGGCTTCGGAGGCGCCTTGATCGAATCAGATATCGTCTTCCAGTCAGCGGTCGTCGAGTACGACGGCGTCGTTCCGAGGAGCGGGGAGTAGTTGATCGACGCCCCGTCAGTCGCAATGTTGTCACCAGCTGATATATTGAATGGCGCGAGGGTGTCCTTGATGACCGGCGAGCTCGCACTCGGGCCCGGACTGCTACCGCACGACGGGCATACGTTGTTCGCAGCCTGCAGCTGAAGAGCGTTCATGACGGAGTTGTAGACCACGTTTGTCATGTACTGCGGCCAGAAGTACACCATGTTCAAGAAGCTGGTCACGAGCGTGATGAGCGACGCCTCCAGCGGATAGCTCTGGTGCAGCACCCAAGGCGCCATGCCTCGCACGCATCGGGCGTGCGCGACTCCCTCGTGCAGCCACATGCACTCCTTGGATGATGTGCAGTCGGACTCGGACACCATGGTCGGGCACGAGTCCACACACTTCTTGTCCTTCGTAGCGCACGCTACGTTATCCGGAAGACCTGCGCATCCCGGACCGTCGCCAGTATTAAGAGGACCGTACGATGAGCACACCGCGTGCGAGGACATGATGTAGTGCGGGTCGGTCGCAGTCGCTCCTCCCTGCGGCACAGCAGAGATTTCGTCATGCGCACATTCACATGGTTTCAGAAACAAATAACGTGTAGATACCTGCACCGTCGGATGGCCGCTTGCTGCGTATGATAGACTGAGAGCCGGGCTCACAGCAGAAATAAGCAGACTGACCAGCTTCACCGTGCTCTCGTACGTGTTGCATAGAGCCTGGTCCATCGTTGCCCCAACCTTGCCCGATGTCATGTCAACGTACGTCTCCCAATTGCAGTCGTTCGGATCAGTTATGCATTTCAGTAACTCCACCACTATACCCTCCGCCCAGTTCGCCAGCAGCCTCCGGTTCCAGAGCATGTTCTTGTATGCGTGCACCAGTGCGTCATCCGCGGCGCACAAGAAATTGGTATTGAACGTTGCCTGCGGTGCAAAACATACGTTATGCAAGTGCCGTGGCACATTTCAGGGAGGCTTGGGGAACATCGTGCCTCAGGGAGAGTAAATCCGAGGCAGTGCTGGTGGCCGGCGATACCGTCCTCCATGCTGCATCGGACGAGCGCGCCGTCGGAGTACCGAACGTTGCAGGACTCGCTGGCAAAAAAGTACATCTTGAGGCTGCCCGTCAGGATGAGATTCTCGTGTTTCGACGTGGCGCACGTGGACATCTCGCCCTCGCTGCCCCTGCTCTCCTTCATGTCGAGGAACCACTCGACCGTCTCGGGGAGGCTCTCTATGAATCCATCGTGGAACGCTTCGGCGGACCTGCCCATGCGCAGCATGCACTGCTGCGAGGGCTTGAGACTGGCAACGACGGCACCGGTTGTCTTGGTACCGACGGAAAGCAGCAGGTACACAGTCTTTGTGAAGAGAGTTTGGACAGCTCGCGCCTGCGGTGGGGTGTGAGCATCTGAGTGGCAGGAGCACAAAGTGCACAGGAGCACATCGTGGCAGGAGCACAAAGTGCACAGGAGCACAGAGTGGCAGGAGCACAAAGTCATCTGTGATTCGTACATGGTATTTGATCCAGAGCTTGGCGGGGACGGCGGCTCCCGCGTAGAGAGGCGCGAGGAGCGGCTGGACCCAGTCCGCCGCGAGCATGAGCGGGTCAGTGACGCGGTGCTGCCATTCGGGGAGCACCGCGGCCACAGAGTCCACCACTCGGCCAAAGACCGATACGGTGTACACGAGCGGCTCGACCGGATTCGCCTGCTTGTACGTGACGATGTAGGGTACAGGCGGAGGCCCGTGAAGCAGGTTCCTGGCCGGCACGGCCACCGCCTGGTACCTCGATGATATGTCTGGACACGACCAGAGGAGCCGGAAGGTGCGTTCGACGAACGGAACTTCGGGCTCTTTTGTCGTGGGGTTGGTGCCGGTGCTGGGGACCATCGTGTAGGTCAGCCTTATGGCGTACGTGTTGTTGGCACGGAGGGTCACGCCACGGAACACGTGCTCGTTCGCGTGGCGGTCAGACCCCTTGAGAGGCATGCTCTGCACGGAGAGCAGTGGGCTCTTGTCCTTCGAGATGGTCAGCGTTGCGGTCGGGGTGTCGCTGTATACGATGATGTTGTATGCGCACGTGACGTCCGGCGCGATGAGCCCGGTGAACTCAAGCGTCACATCGTACGATAGTAAATGCCCAATGTCCGAGAAGACCGAGTACCAGTCCGAGTTGGACTTGAAGTTGATGTCCGTGAAGGCGTACCTGCTCACGATGTCGCTCTGCGCTGCGTGCGACAGCGTGCTGAACCATTCAAGCAACTTGAGCTTTTCCACAGTCGTCCGATCCACGCCCACGAGCAGACCATGGCCGCCTGATATGGTTGCTCTTTTTATCTTGGTGACGTCGCACGCGTACTTGGGGCACGTGAAGCCCGGCGACGGAGTGGGCGTCTTGACGTACGTCAACGGGCAGGTGCCCATGGAGGTGACCTCGTTGAAGCCGTCGGGGCACATCGTGCCGGTGTACTGTGCCGTGGGCAGGGGCAGCTCCCACCAGACGCCCGTCCCCAAATCGGACTCCGCCATGCCGCACTTGGGAAAGGCCTTCTTCTTCGGGTTGGCAGGATTACACGAGTATCCGGTCGGCTCCCCGTAGTTCTCGCCGGGCCAGAGGGCGTCCGGTGTGAAGAGGCCGGCGTTCACGGACATCCCTCCTTGCATGATAGAACTGTTCGCACTGTTCTTTATGCCCCACATTACGAAAGGCTGCTCGGAATTCATGTAGACGCCCGTCGTCAGCGTCCAGGGCTCCATGCACGACAGACAGCCGGCTCCGTACCGGACGGAGGTGACGTCCCCGGTGCACGGGACGTACGCCGTGCGATTGCGCTGCATGAACTTCTTGTACGGGGTGACCAGCTTGTAGTAGGCGTTGCACTTGGGGCTCGTGAAGGAGCCCGCGAGGTCGCAGGGGGCGTCCCAGATCTGCGTCTCGTCCCGGTCGACGCACGGAGCTGCCTGGAGGTACGTTCCAGGCATGCGGTTCGCCGAGTACGTCAAGCAGAGACCGGGATCGGGATCGGTGCGCGAAGGATCTGCGATGCCCCACACCGAGTGGACATAGCGCAGCTGGCCTTCAGGCGTGTACACGAGCGTGCTGTAGTATCCTTTTGAAATATTGGAAATTTGGTCTGAGACCTTCAGATTGGAGTCGACCTTGTAATACAGTGCGAAGTTACTCTTGAGTGTCCTGACTTCGCCCAGAAGAGAACCGGCGGTGCTCTGCAGCGTCAAATAATTACGTTTTCCGTTGGTGAGACTATTTGTTCCGGGCCCAAAAGGTAGGGCAGTGCCAAACACCACCGGTGGTATAGGTATCATGTTAATGTCAAAGCTCTGATCGTTGTCAACTAACACCGGCCCGATGGGCAGGTGAGTTCGATTGGGGAATGCTGACGAGAAGAATGAAGAAGCTCCAGAGCTCCAGAATGTAGAGTCCTCGACCCACCTGAACCGCTGCATGACATTGTTGGCCCTGCAGGTCTGCACGGACCAGTCAAAGGACGGCTGATCGTCGACGAAACCCGTTGCGACGGTGAGGCAGTTGGTGGGGTCCGACCGCAGCCGTATGGCCGCTCCCTTGGAGCACTGCGGCTCGTAAGAGCGCGTCTGAGTTATGGGCGCGAACGGCGCCCTCGGCGGGAATGGGGGCGTCGGGGGCGCCGGGGGCTTTGGCGGTCTGGGTGACGGCGGAGGGGGACTCCGAGGAGGCTTTGGAGGCGCCTTGGGGGCTTGGGGAGCTGGCGGGATGCTTCGCCCGGGAGGGAGCGGCGGGGTCGGGGGCGTCTCCGGAGGGGGAGGCGGCGGCGGCGGCGGCGGCGGCGGCGGAGGCGGCGGCGGCGCGACGTAGTTGTCCGGAGGTTTGGCAGGGTTCGGCGGGTATGGCGGCCAGGGCATGGGCGTCGGCGGCGGCGACGGCGACGGCGGGGGCGCCGGAGGCGGCGGAGGCATGGGCGGCGACGGAGCCTCGGTGTTCGCGCACTCAGTGACCCACGGCATGATGGGATCCATGGGCGGCGGGCTCGGGCGCGCCAGGACGATGCCCACCACCATGTCGTACCCGCACCAGGCGGCGCCCGTCGCCGCCCGCGTGAGGTTGCCGGCCACGCGGAGCCCCGGTAGCCACGTCCCGTATATGTCGCCCAGAACATCCTCTACGGTCGAGTTCAGGGCAGTGTCCAGCCTCTCGTACGCTCTGGAGCCGTTGAATATAGGACCGTACGTCTGGAAGAGGCTCTGCCTGACCCCGACATTCGTGAACGCATCAACTTCGTCCGTTGCGAGTCTGAAGGTCGAGACCACCACGTTTGCGGCTATGCGGATCACTTCCACAATGAACTGCACGTACTCCGCGAGCACCTTGAACACGGGCGGCCACACAAACCAGCCGCGGGTGGGGTTGACAATCTCCTGGAGCGTCTCGAGAAACGTCTTCATGCCAACGTCCAGAACGATACCGTAGTGCCACACCGTTCTCGACAGGCTGTCGAATATCGGGTCCGTGTTGATCTGAAGCACGTTCTGCCACACGCCATCCTTGATGGTCGACCCCACAGTGGTGGCAGCCTGGAGTGGAACCTTGGCAAATGCAACGAGCAGCGTCATGTGGTCCCCGATCGCCAGCGGAAGATCGGGCGCGGTGAGCAACGATCGTATCGGAGTGTACAGCAGGCCGCGGTCCACCGAGCACGCGCACTCCACGCGGTCCAGCATGCCCACTGCCACGTCGAGCAGCTTCTTGCTAAAGTCGCCGCTGAACGGCTTGGTGGAGTCCAGGTCCCCCAGCGCTTTCGCCACCTCGCCAACGAAGAGACCCAGCCCCTCGGCCATATTCGTCACATCCACCAGCAGCTCCTGCCCAATGTTGCAGCTGGAGAAGGTCTTGACGGCAGCGATGAGCGGGGAGCCTATCATGAGCGCGAGCACGTTCCACATGCCTACGGCCGCATCGTACAGGAGCCGAGCGGTGTTGAGAAGCTGGACGAACGGCCTCACGACAGGGAAGTACATGCGCTCGTAGAGGTTGTCCAGTGCCACTATAATGTCAGGGCTGCTCTCCACAACTGCGACGGAGGTTATGAGGAGCAGGATGGCAACGGCAACGACGGCTATGTTGGCTATGAGCAGGCTGAGCAGCTGCGACGCCGCCCCGTAGACGGCGATGAGGGTGTCGAAGAACGCATCGAGCGCGCCCCTGCGGACGGACGTCCATGATCCGGAGCCGACCTGCCCGACTATGACGCCGGAGACTTTATCGACAACGAACCAGAAGATCGCCGCAATTTCCACAGAGGCAACTAGTATCGCAAAATCATTCATGTCAAGACAGTAGAGTGTCCTTATATATATTAATTCGAGCTACGATGCATCAGCTTTCCAGGGGCGTATATAAGATGTCGTCCGTGCCCTGAGAGAAATGTCCGCATTTGGACCCAGGATTGTATCGTTCGGTCGGCTCTACGAGCATGCTACCAAGACGGAGAATGACAAGACAGTGTGCAACGATTGCCCAATCTGTCACGAGGTGCTCGCCGGAGAAGTATTCGTGTGTCAAGAATGCCAATCAATTTTCCATCAATCATGCGCGGACGATCTCAAATCACCAAAGGAGTGCCCCATGTGCAGAAAGGTTTTCGAAGACTTTGAAAAAGGAAATGTTTCCGTGGAGGCAACACCACTCGAACCTGGTGCTGCCGTGACGTCATTTCCGAAGCTAAAGGAATACGTCGACCGGCACAGCAAACTCATCCTACAGGCGGCGTCAGATGCGAAACAGGAACTTATACGGAAGGAAGAGCAGCTTCGTAGGCATTATGCTAGGGCAAGGTTGACAAATTATTACGTGTTATAGCATGATAATGTTCGTATATAAGCATGCTTCGGGCATTACCATGTCTGCGATCTTCTTCCACCCTGATAAAAAACACGCAGCGCGAGAAGCCCCGGCCCGCGCCAATTTCGGGTGGCTCCCGAGCAGAAATTTCCCCACAACCTTCACTCGCACCCTTTTCGTATCCGTGAATTACACAGGAGCGGCTGACCCGAGGATAGACAGGCGCGACTTCCGCGCCAAGGTCTGGACGGACTCGGCCACGCTGCCACAGATTGACGGCAAGTTCAGCGACGAAGAGTCGTTCTGGGAGACAATCAATCTCGAGAGCAGCACGTCCGGATCAGTTCAGATACCACTCGACGCGCAACATGTTTTTGTATCGGTGTACGATAACCGCCCTGCCGACAGCGATGGCGAGTCCAAGCCGGTTGCGGTACAGGTGCTGGGATAGTGATGTGTGTCATGTTACCTTTGTAGCACATACCACTGACAATACTACAAAACAGGGCCCGCGCAGGGGCTTCTCGGTCTTTGATGCCGCGCAGCTCGGAGAGTGCGTGGTCGCGGAAATATGCGCCCCCGAGTCGCCTGGCATCGTCATGGGAACCATCACTGCATCCTTCGGCAAGCTCGGCGGACCGCAGGTCGCAGCGATGCACAGCGCTGCGTACTCTGCAGCGCTGAAGAGGGGGAAAGAGCTCGCTGCCATGAGCAAGCCGCTGTACGGCCACGAGGGGCTGACGCCCGGCATGCGATACCTGGACACGTCTTCGTGGAACGATCGCAACACGTCTCTGCCGGGATGGATATGGATGCTCAACATGCCGCGGTCCACCCAGAACCCGCGCTTCGTCGAGGCCATCGTGCGGTGCGCAGCGGACCACCGCGGCGTGACCAATGTCGACGATCTCGCGGACGCTGCCATCCAAGACGTGGCACGAGGCGGAGAGACACCCACCGAAGCCACGCTGCATTTCGCCATGCTTGTCGCGCAGTCTATGCACATGGCGGTGACCACAGCCAGGTGGGACATGCTGGGGGACATGCTGTCCCCCAAACCCCCCTTGCACCACTCGGGGGTCACATGCTGTCCCCCATCTCACCGTGCAGATACCTCACGGACCTTGTGGATAAGAACAAGCAGAACCGGCCGTGGAGGTCGGCAAACCTCGATGCCACCGAGTCCATGGACGCGGATCTCGAGGAGACCAGGGGCGACGACTGCGAGGGTGCCGCAGCTGCTCTATCAAGTCTCATCTACAGCATCGTCAAGGGCCAGCGCTGCGGAAACCGTGTCCACGATGCAACTCGCGATGTGCTCAGGTACTTTGCAGTGGCATCTGATTCTTGTTTTGTATACGTCTACATAATCGATGTCACTCGCAGGTGCTGGCTGCCGATGGTGAGCCTGGGCCAGGCGAGGCGAACCGAGAACGGCGACCCGAACATGGCGCAGTACAACACGAAGGATGGCATGAATGCGCACTCGTGGCTCATGCTTCTATCGACGTCCGCCGCAAAGTGCGTTGTGGCGCTGTCGATTCAAAATACTTTATGCTTCTCACACGTATTTGTCCATAATCAGGTCCGTCATGATGACGCGGTTCCACAAGGACGTTTCCGCAAAGCTCGACCCGGCGATCATGCTCAGCCCGTGGCGCAGAGGCCTGCCGGTGGGAAGCTCTGACGCCCCCCCACAGCCCCTCTGCCGTTTCCGCGTCCCTGTTTTGCCGAACTCACATCCACAGTTCCGTCGTGCGGTGCAGGTGCTCGTCGTCGACGGTACGATGCCTTCGGAGCACGCTGTGCGCGACTGGTCAGAGACTGGACACCTGAAACACGTCTTCGGGAGCGTTCCATACAGAAGCCCTTTTGCAACGATCATCCGGCCGCTCGATGCCAGCTTCCACTGCATTCTGCGGAACGCTTACACGCCCTTCGGAGTTGTCAGCGCGTCCGACCCCACGCGGCGCGTCTTCGAGCTCTTCTGGTACACGGGGGACAAATACTGCTCGCCCGTGTGGGACCTCCACCGCCTGCCGCACACCACTGCTCCCGGCTTCGTCAGACAGGTTCATCCCAACTGGATCATTTGATAGTAACCAAATGAGTCATGCGACATTACCCAATACCTTACCATTACCTTCTATATCCAACAGGCTCCACCTCCGGCGCATTACAACCCGGATGGCCGCGAGACGTGGCTCGCAGCATCGACCTCGGTGTCCGAAGAAGACCTGAGGGTGCTGCGGCCGGCAGTCTTCCAGATGCACCCCGTGCGCAGGACGCAGCACGATCCAAGCCCGACGGGCGGGGCCGAGGGCGCCCAGATTCTAGACACGATGATGCAGGCTCTGCGCGAACAGGGTGTGCGCGTACTGGACACGCCGCCCGCCCCTCCCAGCGACCCATGGGCCGGGCCGCCGATGACGATGACCATCAAGTACGCGGATGCGGCGCAGCCGGAGAACGCCATGAAGGTTGCCAAGTCGATACATGAGCATCGCGTGGCCGTGTACGTAAAGTCGGTGGGGTTCCGGAAAGGCGAGCCGCAGATTTGGATAGTCCCAGACAGTTCGTGAGTATTTAAGACGAGATAGTACGAGGCGTATGAGCATCCTCCACTTTGGGCCGCGTGAAAATGTCCGGTCGAAGATGTCCCGCGTCGGGATCCACGAAACTTCGAGTTTCGGAATGAAACTCGGCGATTTCGAATCACAACAAGCAACGGATGAAGTTGGCAGGCTTCTGCTTCCAATCATATTCGGGATGGGCGTGAGCGTCGAAACGGCAAAAAAGTGGTTCGAAACGAAGTTTGGAAGAGATGGAATGAAGAAAGCGGTAGAGGCGATGGAACAGAACGAACATGCTAGAGTCGTGTACCAGTATATTATGATCAGGCAATGCCCTGGTAAACTTCCAGCAGAGCCTGACCTTTTGCTGCACGAGTTCCATAAGTTTGTGAAGGTTCCTGAAAAGGGTTCAAAAACGAATAAAAGTTTAAAGCCAAATGATGATTTCCCATACTCCATGTATATAGCACTGACATGCTGTAACCCTACAATAGAAGTATTTGGAAAAGATCATGGAAAGCTGAAGACATTACCGGTTGGTGAATTTCCAACACAGACGGTGAAAGAACTCGAGGAAAATGTAAAATTTGCAAATGAAAAGAGTAAATTCGACTTGGACATTCTCACAGCACAAAACATACCCCTGCAATTTCATGCGCAATACGCGCTTACATACAAAGAAAATGCAGTTTTGAATGATCCAGCGAATCAGGACACTGTTGCCGCTGCTTACTTGGTTAAAGAGGCTGCAACGATAGACAGTAACACAGGCGTGAAAATAAACTTGGAAAAAAGCGGAATAAATGAAACATCACTCGTAGCATACGTGACAGCAAAATACTACGGCGCTAGAAAACGATCCAGGCCGGAAGATGGCGATCCACCAGATGCTCGAGCTGCACCGGCCACAGGTGGGGCTCCCGGGGGTTCGGGGACAGGTGAAAAGCCTTCGATCAAAGATTACATCAAAGCACATGAAAACCGAAGAGACCCTGATGCAACTCCATTCGGACAGTTGACGAAAGTGGCAGAAGGACTATATGATTCCAAATTGACAAAGAAGCAGAAAGATGGTATACGCATGCAGTACAATTGGTACGTGGAGGTGGAAAAAAATAGTGGTGGAGTTCTTGTACAATCTTGTAAGAATCTAGATGCAAAAAAAACCGTAGAAGACATAAAGGGAAAATTCAACGGATTCGCAGAAAATTTAAAGGCACCTACCTTTATGCAGGGGTTCGTAGACTACATGATGGATAAGTAGGTGGTGTGTTGGTTTTTCAGAGAACTATTTAAGCGTTTAAAGTATGTAATCGACTGCAATGTCTTTGTTCTATAGATCTGCCGTGACACATCGTCTAATCGGCGGCAAGGGTGGGGGGTTGTTTGACTCAGATGAAGAAGAAGAGACCGAAGCCAAGATCCCAAAACCCGAGGAAAAAGATTTGTTCGCAAGTTCAGATGATGAAGAAGAAGAGAGCCACAAAACAGCTCAAGCTACAGCTGTGGACGTAGAAAACGTGAAGTCATCAGAACGAGAGAGTTTAGAATTCAAGATTGGAAAGGTACAGGAAGCTATATCCAAATTAGAGAGTGATAAAGGTTTTAAGAAAACTCTTGACAAATTCGAAATAATAGTAGAGACAGCAAAAAGAGCCAGGACAGAAGCTATGAAAAAAGACGAAAACAGGCCGGTTGGAGCAGCGGACAAGTGGAGAAGAGATTTTCAGCAAAAACATAGTGATATAATAAAAAAAGTGGGGGATTTCCTTGATAAGGTTATACAGAACAAACACTGGGGAAATAAGGTTGGCTACAGTTTTGAGGACATCCGCAGGGTTTCGGAGCCCGGCAACACGGAACTTGGGAATTACAAAAGTTATCTAAGTTTTTTGATGAAGATGAACAGCTTCGTAGACTCTTGGCAACCCTTGGCAACGGGAGAGAGGCGATCAATAAAAGATGATGTGGGTGACGAATACGGTGCAAAGAAGTCGGTATACACGGCCATGGATCGAAAAAAAAAGAGTTTGGATGAAGAAAAAGAAAAAAAAACACCCGGTAAAAAACGAAGGCAGCCCAAACCAGCAGGAGAATCCAACAGGAAGAAAAAAGCGGCGAGAGGATTGTTCGACAGTTCAGACGATGAAGAACCGGGTAGGCGGAAAAACGTTTTTCCAGACAATTGGTTTGATAAAAGACAAATCGGCGAACGAATGGCGGGAATTCTTTACGAAAAGTTATTGGCTGACATAAAACAGAAAATAAACAATGTCGAAGACATTCCGAAGACCCAGAATGAATTCGAAGATGCACTGCGCAGACTGATACCAGATGCAAATCCAGAGGAGCTCTTCGAAAAAGCAGAATTGGCATTACGCTCAGTGTCAAACGATTTATTTAATACGTCAACAGCCGGGAAGAAAAAACAGGCCGGTGCGGCAAAATCTGGTGGTTCGTCGGGTCCACCACAACACGGTCCGAGCTGGTTCCCGCAGAGTGACGAAGAACTTGCTCAGTGGAAAACGTTTATAGATGCCGCGTGCGTTGCACTCAAAGAAGTAGCCAACGAAGATCTAATGGGCTACGAATTGGACTCCTCCGAACTCGAAGAGAAACGCAAAGGTTATTACAATCCTGATAGCAAGGAGTCGTTCAAGAAGTGCCTGTCTGAATTGCTACAGCACCGCATTAAAAAATTTATAATGGATAATAAGAACATGGATGAGGTAGACAATCTTAAAAAAGAAGCAATGGATCTATACAATTGGGATATTAAAAAGGAAGCATACCAAGAAGCAGTTTTTTTCGGACCGCCTGCTGTGAAAGAAATCCTGCGTCTGGTTGATGGTATGAGAAGTGCAATTCGAGCGATTCCAGAATCATATGGCGAAGTTCCTGACAAAGACAACGAAGATAGCATGGAAAAGTATTTACATTCCCTATGCAATATATATCTCCAGTTAGGAACCAAGAGCGTGAAAAATCGTTTAACCCCTGAATCACAAATAGAGTTTCAAAAACTCCTCGAAAATTGGAAACCGGATGAGGGCATCATTCCTGCCGACGTTATATCGTTCATTGAGGCTGTGACGAATATTGCCGTCGCTCCAAATGATCCGGCCCCCGAGATAGCTGCGGGTACGGCTGCTGCGAGTACGCGCAAACAGAACCTAGCCATCGGAGCTATCGTAACAAACATTGTTGCTGCATATGATATGAGCGACAACAAGACGCTGCAAGAGTTGAAAGATTCGGACACCGACGATCCGCACACGCAAGAAGCTATTGCACTCATGTCCGTGGATCACCCTATACTGGTCTGCTTGCCGTTCCCTGGATATTCCGACCCGAGAGCGAAAAAAAACGGATACGAAGTGAAGTATCTTGCAAAACTGAGTACATACAACGTCGAGAAAAAACAATTCGGAATTGACCTCATTCGCATGTTCATGGACAACACAGGCAGCATTATGGACGTTTCTAAAGCGGCGACCGCGTACCCTCCGAATACACAGCATAAGAAACTGCAGATATGCATTCTGAATGAAAACGGTGCAGAGGTAAAAAAAGCATGGAAGGCCTTTTGCGCGGCGGTGTCGGACGGTGGAGACACACACCAGTTTGAACTCTACAAGATATTTGTACAGGCCCAGCTCGCGACGCCGTCTGTATCTTTTGTAAACGAAGACGGAACAGATCTGATCATAATGGACGATGCGGTTCGCAGTGCGCAACTGTTCAGTGTAAGAGTTGAGTTTGATGAAGAACAGCTCGGAGAGAGCGATTGGAAAGTATTTGAAGACGCGCAACAGTGCATGATGGACTATATTTCTCTTATACAGCAAAAGCGCGGTAAGGATTTCAGATACTGTTACGAAATGGAGATGGCGGGGCTTCAAACTAGTTTTGAAAAGCTCATGGCGTTTAAGGATGTTAAGTATATCATGTCGTCTCCCGTGATCCCGGTGGTGGACGGCGACAGACTATTCTTACCCGGCGGAGAGATCGACGAGGAAACCGAAGTTCCTCGACGTCCTCCGACACTGTCAACTGCCGAAGACGCAGCGCTAAAATTGGTGTATATGTACATGGACGACGAGAACGTCGACGGGATGCTAGACGAAGAACTCAATCAGCTTAACGAAAACGTAACCAAGGCCCACATTGAATACCAAAACGCAGGCCCGAAGGAGATAGAGAGGTTCATTCCGAGGTCGAACTTGAAAAGGGCGGTTGACGCCATGATGGTTGCGCTTGCAGGGAAGCGTGTCGAATACTTCAAGAAGCACATATTTGACAAGTGGCCTCAAAATCCGAAGAAGAAACTGCAAAAGCTTGGTGTTACCGTATTACCATCCGGTGGGGAAGGCAATTACCGAATGGTGAAGAAAATTGACAAAGCAGAAGCGAAAAAACTTGTATTTGAAGAAGCTGTCGCAAAACTGGCCGAAACCATGCCGAACCTGGCTGTCGAAAGGGATGGAATTTTAATTAACAAACAGTATTCGGATTATTCGCACGTTGAAAGAAAGCTCATAGATGAGGAAATGGAGCGTGTCCGTAAAAAATACAATGTGCGCGAGCAGACCAGGAAAGCGGTCGAGGACTTACCAGGAAAGGAGGGTATGAGCGGAGGTATGGAGCTTGGTGATGGCAACAGCGACGATTCAGATTTTTTTCCTGATGAAGAAGAGTCCAGTTCAGAGTCGGACGATTCCGAAGAGTCCAATTCCGAAGACGACTCTGATGACGATGATGACGAACCAGAATTCGAAGTGAGGAGACGCGGCCGTCCACCGGATGCCGAGGCTGATCGAGGAGGGCCTTCCCGAGTTCCAAAGCGTGGAAACGATGATGGTGACTCCAATGCGCCGAAGCGAAAGAAGAATGCACTCGTAGGCATGAAAGAACGAGAAGTCTGGGCCAAGGAGAAGGAAAAGGCAACTGAAGTGGGATACGAAGACGGTCAAGTCGCGAGCTTGTGGACCAAGAACATGGAAATCTGGGAACCTTGGCTCGCCCGAGACAATCGCGACGAGATTGGAATAAAAGGGGTTCAACGTATACTGCGACAGCTACGTTCCGACCTCATATTCTTTTACGGAAACAAAGGCATCGAAGAAGCACCCTCCGTTCATGAAGGCGTCACCTTGTTTGTGCAGTTACAGTTCGCGTTACGTTACGCGAGGAACGTGCGGACGTGTGAAGAATATGCAACATTCGCGTTCAAGAGGGCTGTAACATTCTGCAGAGGTGTTCAATACGCTCTCGTCCCCGCGAACATGAATTCCAAGGCGTGGAACGAGAACAGTACTATTGAAATAGATGGCATAATGCACACGTCCTTTCAAGCGTTCTCACTCTCAATATACGAAATTGATGTTGAGTACAAGAAAGCTGTGAAAGCATTGGAGCAGATGCTTCAGGAAATTAAGCAGGATTCTCCTAGACCCGAAAAGGACGAACAGGAGGAAGATTACGCTAATGAAAAGACAATTGTAGCTGAGGTGGCCCTCAGCCCTACCTTCAACTTGTTCGAGTGGCAGGCAAGGAATGTCCAACGTTTCAAAGACCAGGTTAAAAAGGGAGAGGGTCTCTTAATAGCTGACATGCCCGGACTCGGAAAGACATTAAGTGCCGTTGCGTGCGCCATAAGCTGTGCAAAAAGCCCAACCGGCGACAATGGGAATTCGGAATTCACGACACTCGTGGTTTGCCCAGCATCACTCACGAAACAATGGGCGGAAAGCATACGTACTATGACCAACGCGAACAACGTCTACATGTACGAGGGTACGAAAGCCAACATCGATGTTGTCAACAACTACGGTGCCGATTGGGTCATAATTTCGTATGAAAAGCTGAAAGGCCTTTCCCCGGAAGACCTCGAGGTATTCGAGGATCCGACTTCGTTCGCGTGTGTCATATTCGATGAGGTGCACACGCAGGGAATACTGGATCCGAAGAACTTGGGATCTGGGAAGCATAAGCCGGCGTACGATATATGCAAGAAAATTGCCAACGCATGCCTCGAGAGGCGAAAATCGAAGACGAGTCCAAGAAACACCGGAGTCGTTGCGCTATCAGGAACTCCTGTAACGCATGGTCTTCAAGACCTGGTCATACTTGCGCAGTTGGTCGGATCGAAAACGTACAAAGAAGTGCAACAATTCAAGGATATCCAAGATGGGGGGCCGACCGGTACAAAGACACACCGCGTCATAACAGACCCGAAAGCCTTAAACGATCCGAAGCTTCTGCCGAAGGACGCATGGGACGACGAAATAGATTTCATGACACGTACCGAGGTTTCGAAAGAGGCAATAGGCAGCCAGTTCCCGAAACTGTTTGTATTTGAAGAACGGCCGATCATCAGTGAACACCAGTCTGCGATCGAGAATCCGCAGATTTATAACAAGAGCATCAAATCCAGGTATCGTGAAATTGTCCAGAGGGCGAACCTCCGCACGAAGACAGACGGTATTATGGTTCTCGAGCAGTTGAACTTACTTCGTAAGGTGTGCGCAAGCGTCGCTCTCTCTCTGTCTAAGAAAGAAATTGAAGTTTTCGACGATCAGCCAAGGCAGCCTGGCGAAAAAAAACAGGCCAGGAACAACGCACTGTACCGCAGACTCTCCGAAAAAGAGCGCTTGGACAACAAAGGCGCGTGGACGGGAAAAATGGATACAATCTTACGGGTCGTAGAAGAAATGCTGTCTGACACTTATATGCGCAACGAAAAAACCAGATGGAGTGCGAAATACTCTGGTGGTGTTGCACAGAGCCCGGATGGTAAAGCCGAAGGGCGGAAGATTATTATATTCAGCGATTTCACGGACGTGCTTTACGATATCCATGTCATGATATCCCAAAAAATGAATAAGCAGGCGCTCCTGCTTACTGGAAAGTCAGAGGACAACAACGAAGTCATACGTTCGTTCAAGACAGACCCCAGTCAAGATATTATCCTCATGCATCAACTCTTCGGAACTGGTCTTGACCTCCAGGTGGCCACTGGCATAATCTTCGTCGAGCCGCAGTGGCTTTCTGCGACGCACGAACAGTGCATTGCACGAGCGTGGAGAATGCCAGAGAAGAAGTCCGGGGATCTAAATCCGTCTACAGAACCGAGAGACGTTGTTGTGTCATTCATACTGCCCACCCTAAAATATTCAGAAGACGAGCCTCACAACAAGGAATTTCGAAGAAATGGGACACCTACCATAGAGACTTTCATGTACGCTCGAGCCGAAGAAAACCGGAGGTCGACATTGAAGATATTCCGAAAGATGTTTCCTCACAACACTCCAGAAAGTGAAGCAAATACTGAAAGTCTAGCAATTGGCCAACCGAATAAGTTGCTGCAACCGCTCGTTAAGATATACAAATAGATGATTATTTTACAGAAGGCCAGTTTTTTACCTTTACGAAAGTGTCTAGAATTGCGTACGCATGTCTGCGATCGGAGAGGTTGCCGGCTTCTGTCTCGCCCTCAACGTCTTTGCGGCGGGGCTCGTGGGCTTCCACAACAGCTGGACGGACAACTTGCTCTTCGCGCACGTCGGAGTAGCTCTGCTCCTGATCGTTCTGGGAGAGGCTGTCAGCAGGCGGTGGATCGTTTCGAGCTACGGCTACGTGGCCGGTCTCTGCTGCCTCGGCCTGGCGACCGCAGTGGGGAACCAGAGCGCCGCGGATGCAAAGGTGATCAGCCGCGCGGCGCTCACCACGAGCGCCGCGTGGTACGCGAGCGCCGTCATGCAGCCCACCCTGCGCTTCGCGGCCCTGCACATAATAGCCGGCGTCGTTGCGGCGGCGGTCATCACGAGCCCCGCGGGCGACGGCCTGCTCGACGCATTCGTGGGCGACCGCGTCAAGCTCCTCAAGCGCAAGAAGTGGTGGGGGGTGTAGTGTAGAATATTGCAGTTCGTGCGTTTTATTTTAATAGTATCGTAGTCGTACCCTCATGGCACCGAAGAAATCACTCAAGAGGCTCGTGGAGCAAGTGCAGGGAGATGGCGAAACCACCCGCACGTGCACGAAATGTGGGGAACTGCCGCTGTCGAGGTTCAGCCACTGGGCAATGTCCATATCCATGCGCATTTGCAAGGACTGCTACAGGGTCTCCATGTTCGAGAAGCGAAAGTCCGAAAAGGGCCGCGCGGTGACGTGCTCTCTGGAGATCCGAAAGCGCTACCAAAACGACATGACCGCAGAGACCTACTCGAAGGTGGTGGAGGCGTGGGAAAAGACGTGCATCGTCACCAAGAGGAGGTACAACGGCAGCATGACGACAGACATAACGCTCATCACTGCCGATGCCAGCGCGCCCTTCTCGGTGCTCAACTGCGCACCCTGCGGACGAAAGAAGGCCCGCGAACTCAATTATGTCTTCCCGACCGCCAAGCTCGCGGAGTGGCGTCTGCGCGCAAAACAAGTGCACAGGAAACCAGTATTCTCCATACTACAGGCTCCGAACAAGGAACTGTTATGCCCTAACTCAGTCATAAGGGAACCTGCGCGTCCTCTCATCGCCGGTCAGCCCGGCTTTCCGGTCTTGGGCCTTGTCATGAAGGGGCGTTCCCCCCAAACGCGCCCCGCCGAAGAAGCACCCTCCGGGGCCGATAGAACAGAATCGATCGTCAGACCGCCGCCTCCTGGCGCAGATTCCGAGCCGGTCGTCAGGCCGCCGACTGCAGCTGCCAGGTTCTTTCCGCCAGGCGCAGCCGCCAGATTCTTGCCGCCCGGCGCAGCCGCCAAGTTTATGCTTCCCAGGGCCAGACCGGCACCGCCTGCTGCGGCTGTCAGGCTGCCGGCGGCCGTTGACAATACAGTTTTGGATAAACTTCTCTCAGAGACGGAAAAGGAAACCGAAGAGTACGTCCGTGAGATAAACATGCTCGAAGGTATGAAGAAGAGGAAGCAGCTTGATAGAGCAGCGAGGGAAAAGGCGGAGCAGTGGGAGCGACTGCAAAAGTTGCGCCAGGAGGCTCTCGGTGAGCAGGCGGTATAAGCTGCCAAACAGACCGACTGTATTTACGCTCGAACTCGGTCAACAAAAAACATGAACTGCTTCTACTGCCAGCGACCCTTCGAGTCTCCGTTCAAAGCCAGGGGTACTATCAGCGACCTCGGGGGAAGGCAGCACGGGAGCCTGTACGTCCTTGATAGGGATCGCTTCTGCGACTTTGTGGCTGGGCATCCGCGCGAGTGGTATGAGGTATGCGGAGAAAAGGATTCCTGTGATGCCGGATGCATGTGACCATATAATAAATGCAGCATGTGTTTTACGACAGGCAAGCGGTGGGCTTCGGTTCTACAAGTGTTGTGGCGCGGAGTACGGGAGGAGCAAGGGCTGCAGGTGCTACGTCTTTCCTCACTCGGCAAAGGCGGACGCGTCTCGGGATGCAATCGTTGAGGCGGGCATGGACCCGGACCCCGAACCGGAGCCTGCACCATTGCCGGACACCGGCCGGTGCGTGCACTGCGACATCCTCTTCGACAAGGTGCAGCGTCGACCCGGGGGCGTCGATCTGCTCAGCCGATCGGGGGGCGTCTTCCAGATCAAGGACACCAAGAAGTACTGCGATTTTACGAGCAGTCACCCCGGAGAATTATCGAAACGCAAGTTAAACTCGGACAGAAGGATATACAGCTGCTGCGGGTCAGAAGAGGGCAGCTCTTCCGGGTGCCGCTTCGTTGTCTTCCCTCACGAGCACATTGACCGCGAGGTTGAGATACCAAAAGTTATATTGTCAGCTGCGGCCGCTGCTTACGCAGCCGTGGCTGCATCGACAAGAGATGCAGCGGCCACTGCTGCAGAATCGGTTGCAGCGGTCAAAAACGTAGCAAATATCTCAACAGCAGCGGCTGTGGCGGTAATGGATCACCAGGCTTTGTACGCGTTTGCAGTCGCCGCTGCGGAAAATGTAGCGGCTTTGGCAGACGCTTCTGCTTCTGCTGCAGCGAAAAGTGTTGCGGCTGTGGCAGCGGGTTCTCTTGAAAGCGTTCAACAATCACTGGTAAGCGCACAAGCTGCGCTTTCCGCTGCCCGAGAAGCTGTAAATGCGATGAACCGGAGGATTGTGCACAGGGCTCGAGTATTTACTCAACCTATAACGCGTGCAATGATAGCTGTTCGGACAGCTTTTGATGATGATGTCATAACCGTTGCATACAGAAATGCTGATATTAATCCGGCGGTAATAATAATGAAGCCGATCGCCGAATTCAACGACAACGTGAGGAAGGCTGTAGTAGAGGCAAAGGCAGAACGGAAACGGTTGATATACGGAACTTAGTATATGAGCTCTATTATAGATTCGTTCGAATGAGTTGCAAGCTGCCATTGCGCTTCCGCAAAGGTCCTCGCCAGGACTTTTACTCGTTCGCGAATGAGGTTTTTTTAAATACGCACGAAATTCCCACAGACAAAAGCGCGTGCTCCACATGGGAGGACGTATCAGACTCGTGCGACATAGACATGTTGAGAGCCATAGAAGCTGAAGAAGAAGCAAAGTTATGGGCGCGCGCCACAGAGGTATTCCGAATTCATATGTCGTAGACTAACTTTTCTACGTGTGACAAGAAACGCCCAAAAACCACAGGTTGTTCCATGCGACACGACCGCCTTGAAGGAGCTGCTAGAGATTGCAGCCAGGGCATCCAAAGGGAAGCTGCCTGAAAGGTCCAGGGCGCTCGGGGAGCTGCACAGGAGTGGCGTCAACGTGCTCTTTTCAATCTGGGTCGAGCCTGAGACGCGCAAGAAGGAGATTGGCGTCGGAAGTGCGGCAACTGGCTCTTCCACTGGTCACAAATACATGGCGAGGATCGGGGAGGGGGGAATCAGCCTCCCCACCGGAAAATACTACGTAACAAAAGAGGCGCAGTACACTGAGCACATAAGGGCATCGTGCGCGATGGCTGCATCGAATATGAATGCAGATGGTGCAACTTTGGCTGCATCGAATGGTGCAATGCTGGCATCGAGTGTGGACGCGAGCGTCGCCTTTTCCGTCGAGAAGCAGGTCTGCGGATCCCAGCTGAGGCCAGATGAGGCTGTGAATGTAGCGAACACCACGCACATTGAGAAGAATATACACCGGTTCAAGGGGTTGTCATGGGACGACTACTTTGCGGGATGCGGCTTCACGTCCACCCCCAGAGAAGTCAACATCGAGAGCTTGCACCACGTCGAAGAATGCCTCAAAATCTTCGGGAGTCCTGAATTTCAATCGTACGCGGTATGGAGATGCGTCGACAGCATCGCATCGGACATGGGGGACGACATGGAAAAGCAAGCGTTCGAATTCTACAGCGTCGAGGTGATGGAAATAAAAAAGGACATGTCTCGGGAGAAGCGGCGTGTCAATATGATAGCCGAATTGATACCGGAGCATTTTGGCCGTCTCTTTGTGTCTCTGGACAAGGCGCGCACGTTTTCACATTTTCATTTCGTTTTAGATTGTTCTGACGCGGTTGTGCATGGCAGGATGGACACGCAAAAAAGAAAATAGCGGAGGAGATGGTCAGAAGAATAGTACGAAGCATTCGTATAGCTTTCGTTGATTCGAAAGTCATCGAGGAGGGCGCAAGGCAACTCTGGTTGGAAAAGATTGACAACATGAAATTTAAGGTTGGTTATCCTGATAAAATTTCCGACGATGGCGAGGCACTGGCCGTGCACGCACGGAAGCTTGCGGAGGACGGAGAAACGTGGTCCTCTATAGTCGTGCACATGCGGAAATTCAGGAACACACAAAATTTTACGAGAGCTGGCGAAGAGGTCGACAAAGTGCGAAGCTGCAACCCTTTTATCGATAGCATGCTCTACACAACGTGATGAATAGCAATACCAGCATTCAATAGAAACGCACTCTGTACTCTTTCGCAGAAACGGTGGACGGGAATGATGCCGCACACAGTGAACGCGTGCTTCGTGCCGGAGCGAAACGAGTTTATCGTGCCAGCGGCAATACTGCGGCCACCCATATTCGACGCCTCGAAGCCGCCGGCGTATAACTATGGCAGCTTCGGCGCCATCCTGGGCCACGAGCCGCACCACGCCTTCGATCCCAGCGGTCGGCAGTTTGACGGCAACGGGTTCCTCGTTGCGGATCCGGGCGACGTCAGATGGTACGAGAAGCTCGTTGAGCCCCTGGACCGGCAAGCGGCTCGCAACGGCGAGAACGCAAAGCTCACGTCCGGCGAGAACGTCGCAGACCTCGCTGGAGTCCGCGCTGCCTTCCACGCTATGAAGAACCTCGAGCATGGGTACGAAGGACCGCAGGACGACCAGATATTCTTCACAAGGTTCGCGCAAGTCTGGGCGTGCAAAATGTCCCGCCCGGACTCGGAGCGACGGAAGCTCACGGACCCGCACGGCCCGCCGAACCTGCGTTGCAACATGACGCTGATGAACATGGAGGCTTTCTACGCAGCTTACGGAGTCCTTCCTGGCGACGGCATGTTCCTTCCGGAGAATAAGCGAGCGCAACTGTGGTTCCCGGATAACTACGACAACCTTACTAGCCACCCGCTACGATAATTGTACGCAAGCGTGCTTGAAAAACTCCGAGTACACCGCCCCGCACGCCTCGCACCTCCGGGCGGAGGCCGGAGTGTTCGATTCGGTATGCACCGATGCAGGCTGCGTGACTGGCCCTGCCAACGCGGGCTGCTGCGCATGCTTGACTGGTCCGAACAAAGCTGTCGGAAACGGAATATGTATCGGTGACGTGAACAGCGCGAGCGAATTTGCAAACTCCGGGTGCTCGCAGATCCGAACGAGCGCCCTGACGTCTCCGAGCGCGTTGTGCTGGTTTCCAGGTTGCTCCTGATTGTTGCAGATTTCAGTTTAAGCTTCGTAGTACAAATGAATGTAATGTACAAACGAATGTAATTAACACGCACGTGGAAGAGGTGCTCGTAGACGTCGCACTGCCTATACTTGTTCAGAATTCGTATCCTGCTTCTTGCCACCTTGAGGACGTCTATGCACTCGAGTTTTGGCGGCTTGACGCACGGACTGCGTATTCGCGCCATCTCAGCTTGAATCATCTTCATGTCGAACGAGGCATTGTACGCCACCAGCGCAACCTTGGAAGCGCCCGCCTCGATGCGCCGTTCCTCGATCCACTGCCAGAAGGAAGGGCCGACGACGGACCAATCGGGGGCCTGCGCCACATCGGCTTCGGTGATGCCGTTGATCTGCGTAGCCCTGTCGACGGGCAGACGAGCTCAGCGGACACATTTGCATGATAGATGTTTGTAAACCAAACGGTACCTTGGTGGTATCCTAATCTTTGGGCGCACGAAGCTCGAGAACTCGGCGCCGCGGCACGAAGCCGCGATGGAGATTATGCGGTCCCTGTCTTTGCTGAGGCCTGTGGTCTCGGTGTCGAACACGCATATGATCGTAGATTCCATTCGAAAACACTCTCATATTTACTGGGCTGTAAAAATACGCACATAACGAGAGTTTTTTATAGCTATACTACGGTCATCACGCAGGCGAAGGTCGCAAAGCTGCAAGTTATTGCTGCGGTGTGCGTCGCGAACGCTGCGGCCATGCTGCGCTCTATGGCGGATCCGGTGGCGTCCCACGCGGTCTTGGAGCCGTTGAAGCCGATGTACGAGTCGAGCGCCGCGAGGCCGCACCACGTGCCGCTGACGAGGAACGTCTGCACCGTGACCATAAATACGATGAAAGCCTTGACAAACTTTTGCTTATACCATTCTACAAACTTTTCAAACGTGTCGAGGAGCATGAAAAACATGAGCAAAAAGCCAATGCCCCCGGAGACGAACAGCGTGTCCGCAACCTTGAACATGTGGTGACCATCGGAGAACTTTGAAGAGTTGTAGAGTCCGGCAGCGGCGAACGTCACTGAGATACTCACTAAACTCAACAAACACGTAAAACCAGAAAAACCCTTCATGTTTTTTTTTCACATTCTCCTCCAGTGCGTCTTTATACTCACTGCGTCATGGTATTCAAAACAGTCTTCGAAAAGCCAGCGCCCGAGAAGGAGCCAGAGCGCGAGCTCGGATGTTTCGGCTGCGGTGAAATCGTCTCAGAAGGGGATGCAAAGTGGCAGCTGGTGCGAATTAACAAGAGCTAGTCTAAATAAATCCACGCCTCTGCTTTGAATACTCTCCACATCCGCAGACGTGTTCGTCAAAGTGCATGGCCGTCTTCCACTCCGACTGCGGCTCCATGTTGCTGACGCGCATCACGAAGAAGCTCATTCGAAACACCAAGGGGGTGCAGAAGCTGGCGATCGAAGAGAGGCTGAAGCAGAACCACTTCTCGAGGCTCGGGGACTGCGGTGAGACATCTTAAGATTTTTTTTTTATATTATAATATACAACGTCTGACCAATCCGTGCAACGACACGCAGGGGCCTTCCTACCCTGCGTGCGCGACTGTCCGGGATTCCTCGTAGGTTTCGACCACACCAAGCAGGCCGTCGCGCGTCACGCAAAGCCAGCCCGCGAACCTGCCACAGCCCGGCCCGCAAAGAAAGTCCACGCGCCAGCAGCCGCTACACGGATGGCGAAGAAAGCGCACGATGCAGCGCGCGAGCCAGTCGCCCGGCCAGCAAAGATGGCCCGCGAGTCGGACCGCAAGTCAGTTGCCTATCAGTCGAGCGAGCCAGCACGTGCGACGTGGCCTGCGCCGAGAATAGCATCTGCCTCTTCGGCTGCGTCTTCGGAGAACGGAGACGCGTCCTGCGATGCTCAACCGGAGACTAAGGTCATCGTGACTGTAGGAATATCTTGGGCTTTTGCAGATATGAAAGCGAGCAGCAACTGGGTCATGTACTCTGACAACTTTAGCTACTTTAGTTGAACTTTTACACGAGCGGAACGAGTTTCATGTAGCCGCACTCGATTCTATGGCCCACGTCTGCGAGCGACCCGAGCGTTGCCTTGTTCCACTTGAGCGAAGACCCCACGACAGGCATGGCGTGATGGATTTCGGGCATCTCCCACGGCCCACCCCCGGGGTATTCGGTGGTCGGTGGCCCGGACCACCAGAACATGGGCGCGTCAGGGTCGCTGCGGCTGAGAGAAATTATACCGTCGGGCCGCGAGTCTGTGGGGCTGCAGCCGCTGTAAAAGACAGGCGGCCCCTCGCTGCCGGGCGACCGCACGAGCACGTCCGCAGTCGTGTGCACGAATCGCTTGTCCGAGTTCTTCGGCTCGAGCGCCGCATCCTGCAGATAGCGCCTGAACATGTTCTCCCTAGCCTGCATGGACAGCTTCAGCGCGCGCGCAAACTCCTCCCGGTGAGCAATCTGCGACCACGTCTGGCTGTCCGGGTTCATCCGCACGAGGTGCAACAGCTGGTCCGCAATCTCCTGTCGCGTTACGGAGGTATTATCATGAGCCGAGTTATGAGAAGAAGAGGTTTATCATCAACGCACCTCCGGTAGGTGCCAGCACAGGACGGCGTAGAAGTGTGAGTCGCCCACGGAGTGGCCAAACGCGCTCGCCGTGCGCGGATGTGTGGAATCCCAGTCGGACTGGAAGAGCCGGAAGAAGTCGTTCCCGCGCAGGTTGGGCTGCCACGCCTTGAACGGGTCCGGCCTCCAAGTTCGCAGAAGCGGGTCCGCAGGGAACGAAGGCGACGTCGCAGTCTTCATCGACTCGAGCGCCCTCGTACCAGGGCTCACCAGACCTGCGATGTGATGTGAACGAATCAATTTCGGGCAATTCTGCCGTCGTGGCACCAGTAGCCGTCGTGTTGCAGTACTGCCGTCATGTGCTGCAACGTACCCGGTGATGTGCCTTTCGGCACCTTCAGCCCAGAAACCGCCGCCGAGTGGCGCTCTGCAAACTCTGGGCTCTTTATGAACTCGGCGGACATGTACGATCCGTTTGGCAGCCGCCGCTCGAGCTCGACGATAGAAATGCCAGTTGCATATCTAAGATCGAGCGGCCAGCCCGACGGCTGCGGAAGCCCATCCTGATCCGTGCAATTTGTGGAATTCAGCAAAGTGTGGGTTGTCAAGAAAGTGTTCAAGTCTTCATGCATCTCACCGGGTCGAGGACGTGCACGCAACCCCTGAGCGTGCGACCGTCAAAGGCGCAGTGGGGCAGCGGGACGACTTTCATAGCCTTGCCCATCGTAATGGAGTGGTTCAGCGCCCTCTGCACCCTGGGCTCCACCTGCGTCGGCATGCAGACAACCGAAACAGCGGGGTCGAGCTCGTTCGGCGACGAGTGCACCCTCTGCACGTCGAACGATATTGACGTTCCGTTCGAGTCAGTCACCCCCGAAATGTCCCCGGTGTCGTCTATCAAAAGTATAACTTTCATTGCAGCCCCGCTCGGTGAGTAACTCGTCTATATACTTTACGATAGCTGAATACCCAATATTATTCGGTGGTTGTATTTTTTCCAGCAGAGAGGAGCACACAAAGCGCGCGCATGGAGACCATTCAGTTACAATTCAAAGACTATGTGGACGGCGAAGGGGCGTCAATCACCCCCCAAACGTGGCCGTGCGGATTATGCATCACTCAGACGGCGACTCTGCATAACGTGGAATTCTCGGTGGCCCTCGGAATGAACGGCAGAAATTCAAAGGGTGAGAACCGCAAAAATCCGACGGAGCGCAGGGTCTTTGTGGTCCTGGAGGTTGTCAAGGCAAACATCCAGTCGGGTTACATCTCCTGCAGCGTTACCATCAACAGGACCATCATCGAAAAGTCGTTCAGGTACTCTGCTGCCAAGCCGTGGATCCACCAGTTTGCCAAACCCTCTACGGAGTCGCAATTCTCGATCGTGGAGACCGGCGCCGGCATCAACGTGGTGGTTGGCATAGAAGTCTTTGCAGCGCTCGAGGCCCCCCGCGTTCAGGAGACGCGCTTCTCCGCGGAAATCGGCAGCATTTTGGATGACGAAGCGTCCGCAGACGTCAAGATCTATTGCACGGACGGCGTGTCGATCCGCGCGCACTCGAACATCCTCTGCGCCAGGTGAGCTCTACTCTGAAAGTGTACCGTTTGTAATATATTCTGACATAAAATGTGTCTTTCATCAGGTCCGCAGTCATGAAGAACTGCCTGCGCGGAGAAATGGCTGCCAGCTCGCTGAGCCCCCGCTGCGACTCGGAAACGGCGAGGAAGTTCCTCAAGTACGTATACAGCAACTCTCTCGAGACATCGGAAACGCCGGAGTCCAGCACGGACATTCCCGCCAAGCTCTGCAAGCTGTTATCGGTTGCGTCCTACTTCATCATGCCTGCGCTATCGGCTGCGTGCGTCGAGCGCATCAAGCAGACTGTGAACGAAGATAACGTCGTGAGCCTGCTCCTGGAGCTCGAGAGCTTCGGAAACGACGACCTCGACGCATTTGCCATTCAGTACTTTGTCCGCAACAGCCGTGCGGTCCACAAGACTCAAGGCTATCGCGAGCTCATACACAAGGCGCCCAACCTCTATCAGCGAATTACTGACGCGGTGATTAACTGCTAGTAACTACAGCATATTATCTTCGTTTGCAAACGTTACCATCTGCACCGTATTTAGGCGTTTCTGTATTGTCATGTAATGCTTCGGAGCGGAAGCGGACGAACTATGTTTTTGCCATGGGTGTTCCTGCTCCTCATGCTCCCTACCGCCCGGTCGATGCACATGCAAGCTATCGTGGAGGATCCCGAACGATGCGGGGGGGCCAAAACCGGATACCACTGCACGTGCTTTGAAACGGATGCCGACGGTATGGAGATGCGCGTTGTCATAGGGCTGAGCCAGTACTACACGGTTCTAGGCGGTTGCATCATGCTGAAGAACGCGGGACCTGTCATTGCGACAGTATCGATGCTCTTTACAAACGGGACGTGGTCGCAACCTTCCCGACTGGCAATCACCAGCCAGTTTGCGTACCAAACTTTGAGCGGTCCGGTGCCCGGGACGTACGTGACGGTCGCGGCCGCCTTCACAGCGTGCTCATATCCAACCGACACTACAATGTACTTGGACTCGCCATACTGCAGAGGATACCTGGCAAACATTTCGGCATCGGCGAATTCGAGAATCATTACATGGAAGAGCGACAACGAGACGAGAGCCGACGCAGAGCTGTCGGCTTCTGGGCTCCTCTACAGAAAGACTATGAGCATAGCAGGCTGGAGCTTCCTGCAGAAGGCAGCGCCGTTCCAATATGGCGGCCAGGTCTACAACCGCTTTATAGAGTACGACACGAACGTCACGAGGGCCCAGCTGAGCGCGAGCGGACAGCTGAAGAATCTGCTGGACCGATGCGGATACACAACAAACAAGGCTGTGACGAACGGGCCATGGCCGACCGACCCCTTTATCATCACGAGCGACAGTGCGTCGACGCCATCAGAGGATTCCATAATCCCCGTGGACTACAGCGGTGAGAGCGTGTCTAACGTGGTCACATCCACGATGGCAAACTCGTGCGACGGATGCGGGAACCTCTTCTCCGAGTCGCTCAACTTCATAGTCCCGATCGCGAACGAGCCCGATGGACTGGCGACGTCAAACCTGCCATACGCGTGGAGCCAGTGCAACAACATAGTAGATCAGAGCGTGCTCCAGCCCGACATGTTCCTCGATACTAAGCTCGAAGTCACAACGAAGCAGGCGTACGCCCTTCACGAGAACGCGCTCATGTACGACCACATGAGGCAGGTGAAGTACCTCGTCCGTGACACCAGTGGGATATGCCAGGGCTGCAGTGTCGGCACGCCGTGCTCGTGCGTCGTGCCATCGGGGCTGTACTCGTACATAACTCCTTCCGAGAAGGACCAGCCGCAGCGAATAACATCCACGGTCCGCGTTGGCCTCTACACGATCAACGTGGATGACCCCTCGAACTACGACGCAGCCATCAGCATCATACGGAAGTTTTCGATCGGTGTGCGCGTGTCAGGCAGAACGAGCGCCCCTCCGCCGAGCCCGCCGCCAAGCCCGCCGCCGCCGTGGCCGTCGCCGCCGCCCGGAGCCTCGTACTCCCCCAGACCGCCACAGCCGCCGCTGCCGCCGCCGCCGCAGTCGCCGTTCCCGCCGCCGCTGAAGCCCCCGCCCGGGCCGCCTCCGCCACCGAGCCCGAGCCCGCTGGCACCACCTCCGCCGAGCCCGCGCCCGCAGCCGCCGCCTCCGCCGAGCCCGAGCCCCCCAGCGCCGGGGCCGCCGCCTCAACCGCCGCCCCCGAGCCCGGCACCGAGCCCGTTGCCCCCGCCGTCTCCACCTCTGGCGCCGTCTGCGCCCAGCCAGCCGCCACGCCCTCGGCCTCCGCCGCCCCAGCCGAGCCCGCCGCCGCCCTCGCCTCCCCAGCCCAGTCCGCCGCCGCCGTCGCCGCCGTCGCCGCGACCTCCGATCCCGAGACCGCCACCTCCTCCGCCACTGCCACTGCGAATCCCGCGCTCGCCGCAGCCCCCGCCGAGCCCCCCGAGCCCGCCAAACCCGCCGAGCCCGCCGCCGCCCTCGCCGAGCCCG
>Ga0136642_1000068_pt1 | contig 66743 bp, 50 predicted proteins | sample LowCatLa1302831Y_FD_115313 | JGI IMG/M metagenome (GOLD analysis project Ga0136642, IMG submission 115313) | Freshwater microbial communities from Lower Cathedral Lake, Yosemite National Park, California, USA - 13028-31Y | ecosystem: Environmental > Aquatic > Freshwater > Lake ... | reverse complement strand
TCGATCTGGTTCTGGTAGTGCTGACCGTGCGCGATATAAAACTCGTACATGTCCGACACGAAAAGCGATCCATCCGGCGCATTGGCGCTGTAGAGGGGACGGAAACAGACATCCTCGGACCACAGGGCGATACCCTTGTCAGCCGTGACATAGGTGGCGCCTTGCGGAATGCGCTCAGAGTCGGTGACCGTATTGTGTAACGGATCGAGGGAGAAGAGGTGCTCCTGATATTTAGCGGGCATCGCCGTACCCTCGATGAAGGAGCCGAAGTGGGCGAAACGCGGGACCGGATTCTTGGTGCCGAGGATGGGAAGCTGGCCAAAGGAATACGGACTGCGCGGAGGCCCGAACTTACCTGGATCGACGCCTTGCTTCAGGTAGATACCCCCTTGGACGTAATGCCAGCCGCGGGTGTTGCCGCCGTTGTGACCCGAGTACATGCGTCCGTCGCCATCGAATTCAAGGCCGAACGGATTACCCGAACCCTCGCTGAAGATATCGTATTCACGCGTCTTCGGATTATAGCGCCAGACCATGCAACCCTCGAAATGAACGGCTGACGAATCCGCGGAATCGAAACCCGGGCGGGTGACGCGGGAGGAGGAAGTACTGCCATGGACACCATAAATCCAGCCGTCGGGTCCAAGGATAATACCATTGCCGACCGAGTGTGTGTCTTCGAGCCCGAACCCTGCGAGATGGACGACCGGCGGGCCGTCTGGTTTATCCGTGCCATTAGCATCCGGATAGAACAACAGATAAGGCGGGTTCATCACCCACACGCCGCCGAAAGCACGTAGTGCGGAGTTCGCCATGTTAAGACCGTCTTGGAAGATCGTGTGTTTATCGTAGACCCCGTCATGCTTAGTCGACTCATGGATGGAGACGATATCGGCGCCGCGATCATGATTCGGGGGAGCGGGCGGGACGCGATCGTAGTGCGAGCGGTAATACTTATCGCGGCTGATCATGGTCACCCCGGCGGGGTAAGGATATTGACGGTATTGCGTGACCCAGAGGCGGCCGCGGGTATCAAAACTGAAATGCGTCGGCTGAGCGATAAGTGGCTCCGCTAGCAATAAATCAACGGCGAGGTCGGGTGTGGAACGCATTTTCGCATACGCATCCGCAGGCGAGAGCGATTGACCATGAAATTGTTCCGCACGGCCGAGCACCCGGTTGGACTCACGGAAGGTCGCGAAGGATGTGGCGGTCGGTTGCACCTTCAGCGACGGACCAGGCGACAACGCCGTCGACGACACTTCCCACGTCCCTTCGAGGACGCACTCCATGAAGTAGTTCATGATGAACGGAGCTTCGCCGAGGAAACCGCCCTTGCCGGCCTCGTGATGAATATGAAAAAGGAGCTCGTTCCATTCGCCCTTTTTGAGCGTGCCCACCGGGACCTTATGACGGAAGACCTCGGCCCGGGCGCTCTTGTAGGGTGAAAATACGCCACCCGTGCCGACCCTCACCCCATTGACAAAAAATTCGTGGGCTCCTTCGAGATCCCGGAAGTGCACGCCCACCGATTCCTCGAAAAGATTACGCTCATGCTTGGTGAAGAACGAATCATCTACGCGGACCCACGTGCGCAGCCAAGTATCCCGAGAGAGCAAGGCGCCCGGGACGGCGGTCGTGGTGACAGCCTTGGATTGCGCGGAGGCCATGGACACCAGCATCAGCGCGCCGATGATGAGTACCACGATGGAGCGAAACTTGCAGGCGAAGAGGCAGCGATACGAGGCCATGGTCAGAATTAGAATAAAAGGGGCGGGGAGACGTGATAAGATAGAGGTAATGAAACAAGGGCGAGAGGTGTATTTGACCGATTTCAGTCGGGAGGAAAATGCCGCGGGCGTATCTCAATGACACAATGAAAGGTGGAACATTCTGACTACATAGGGATAGTGGTGGTCATGCTAGGCGCCATTACGGGAGATATCATCGGGTCAATTCATGAATTTAGTGCGAACGAAGATTCCACGTTCCCGCTGTTCACGGAGCGATCGTGCCCGACGGATGATTCACTCCTGACCTGGGCGATCGCGCAGGCCTTGCTCAAAGGTGATCTGGATTATAAGCCTTATCTCGTCGGTATGGTCGGCTATTATGAGAAGAACGGCCACCGGGCTCCGCTACCGGCCGCCTTCGGCTCCGGCTTCAGCGGGTGGGTCTACGACGGAGCCCCCGGCGAACGAGACTCCTACGGCAACGGCTCGGCGATGCGCGTATCACCCATCGCCTGGGCTTTCACCGATCTCGCAGACGTCCTCGAGCATGCCCGCTTAAGTGCGAAGCCCTCCCACGGCCACCCGGAAGGCATCAAAGGAGCGCAATGTGCCGCCGAGTGCATCTGGGTGGCCCGCCAGACCCGCGATCCGCAGTCCGTCCGGGCCGTTGCAGAAAAATATTACGGCCCCCTCCCCTCGCTGGCGCAGATTAAGGCCACGCATCGCTATAACGAAACCTGCCAAGGGTGCGTGCCGGAGTGCATGGCCATCGCGGCGGGCACGTCGAGTTTCGAGGAAGCGGTACGCTTTGCCTGTTCCATTCGAGGTGATGCGGACACCTTAGCTGCGATTACTGGTTCGGTCAGCGAAGCCCTTTGGGGCATCCCCGCCGACATCCGACAGCGGTCGCTGGCGATTGCGGGCCAGTCCTACCCCGGGTTGGAAACATGCGTAGGCATGTTTGAACAGAAATGGAAATGACGGCACAAAAAAGCCGCCGAACTGAATCGGCGGCTTGCAGGGGAAGCGTTGACCCAAGAAGTCAACCTAACCGTGAGAGTTAGAACTTGCGACGCACCCCGAGATCCCAGACGTCGGAGTTGACGTTCGAGACTTCGACGCGGGTATAGCTCAGGTCGAGCGAGTAGTCATGGGTGAGCGACTTGCTGATCGTCGCGCCATACTGGTCGTCATTGTGCTGGCGAACGTAGGTCAACCAGGCACCGAAACCATTACCGAGTGCACGATGGAGGCTGAGCGTGTAGCGTTCGTCGGAACCAATCGCGAGGGCGGCGTCAGCGATACCGCCAACATTCTTGAAGCGGTAGCCGAGCTGGACGAGATCCTGGCCGTTGCCGAGGTCGCCACCAACGGAGGTCGCGCCCTGTACAAAAATATCAGAGCTGCCGAGATAGGCCGTGGCACCGAGAGCCCAGCCGTTCTGGTGACCGGAGACGCTAGCGGTGCTTTCCTGACTGTAGGTCAGGGAGACGTTGCTCGCGAACTGGGTCGACGGAGCGACGACGGTCGGCAGGGCCACCGCGGAGGCGGACGCAGCGATGAGGGTGAGGAAACCGAGGGTATAGGTATGCTTCATATTTAGGGTAGGGTATAAAACTAGACACGGGGCGGGCTGGGAAGTTCCTATTTGGGACAGAAAGAGGTGAATGACGGGCGGAAACGTCGATAATTCCACCCTAGCCTCTAAAAAGCCCATAAAATCAGGGCAGCCTTGACAGTGAACAAGTTTTCATAGAACATGCGTTCACTATGGAAGAACTCACCAAGAAGCAGCGAGCCATCCTGGACTACATGAAGGCCCACGTTGCCGAGCACACCTACTGGCCCAGCATACGTGATATTCAGGCCAAGTTCCGCTTCGCCTCGACCAATGCCGTCTTCGGCCACCTCCAAGCCCTAGAGCGCAAGGGCGTGCTCCAGCGCATTCCCGGCGCCGCTCGGGCCTACAAGATCGTCCCCGAAATCGTTGCGGACCTTTCAGATAATATCATCCGCTATGAAGGCCCGGGAGAGGACGCCATCGAGTTGAATGGGATTCCGTTGGTCGGCCATATCGCCGCTGGCTTCCCAGACTATACGGAATCTTCCGGCGTCCTCAATACCATGCAGGCTCCGATTTCCGAAGGCTCGCGCCGGCGTGCCCCCCAAGCTTTCGCGCTACGTGTCCGCGGTGATTCCATGATTGATGCCGATATCCATGATGGCGATACCGTGATCATTGAGCCAGGCCAAGCGAAGCACGGCGACATTGTCGCAGCTTTGATTGACGGCGAAACGACGCTCAAGCGCTTGATCAAGCAGGGGAACAAAACCTACCTGCAGGCCGCTAATCAGAACTACCCCGACCTGACGCCAGTGCAATCGCTGGTGATTCAGGGGATCGCGAAGTCCGTCGTTAAATCCATCTGAACCAGAAGTCGGCGGACGGGCCACCCTGCCCGCCCCAAAGGGTTCAGTAGGAAACGATTTGGAAGACGCCTTGGCTCACTGCCGTCGCTTCAACGCCGGTAACCCAGCGTTCCTCAAACTCAGGCCCCCAGGAATCGGAGACGGCAACCTCCCCGGTCTCTTTATTATAACCGATAATCATACAGGCGTGCGCGGTTGTATGATCAACCTTGGGTGCCTTCGGGTCCTTGCGTGCTGGCGTGATTTCTTTCTTCCAAGCCTTGGGATCCTTCATGTCGACGCGGGTCTTCATCCGTTCATTGGCCAGCGCGTTATACTCTTTCGTAGAATACATCCCCCAGATGATAGGCAAACCACGGTCGACATATTTGGCAACGAAAGCGGGGTCGATCTTGGCCATCGAACCGCCCTCGATTTTACGGCCCCCGGCGGCGACGGCATCACGTGCACCCGCTGCCAGAGCGGCCAGCGAAGTGCCACCCCCGGCCCCGCTATGGCCGGCCATGGCGAGGACATACATGTCGGCGGGAATCCCCATATAGCGAAGTACTCGCTCCCAGGTAGCCGGGGCGCAGTAACCCTTCGGTCCCTGATTCACCATGGGGATATCCTTGAGAATTACGTCGCCGTTCTCACGACGCAGGATGCGGGTCTTCGAGCGAGCCATCAGTTCGGCATCTGAGACGCGTGACTTGCCGCCGAGGTCGGCGGTAACGGAAGGCATCACCCGCAAGGCCACATATTCATCACGCGGAGCCGTCAGGAGGAAAGAATGGTCCTTCCAATCCCAACGGGTAGACACTTCGCTCATCTGCTTACCCTGCCCCATGCGTTCGGCGACCGGTACGCCAAAAAGTTTGGTGAGTGCAGCGATTAGATTCTTCTTATCCTCGGTGATCGCTTTCTTGAAATCTTTAATCTGCCCGTCGCGGGCAGCGAGGGCCTCCTTGTCGGGCTTACCCGTCGTCTTCGGCGTATAAACCACGGAATCACCCTTGTTAGCGAAGATAATTGAGATCGTCGTGGGGCCAGTCTTATCGGCGTACAAGGCGATTGAGTAGGGACGACAACCGAAGAGCCGGGCCGCATCGTCCGGATACGAACGGAAACTCATTTCGTTCTCGGTCTTGGATTCAAGCGGCCAGCGCAGGCGATCCGCCAAGGCCGCAGCGTCATCATCCCAGAGTTTATCATCCGTGAACAGCTCCACACCCAGCAGCTCATTGATGCGGGCAAAGGTCGTATCGCTGAGCGGGGCCTTCCCTGACGCCGGAGTCGCGGGGGCGGCAGCCTGGGCAAGCGGAACGAACCAGGCTAGAAATATGGCTAAAGCGAGGGGACGCATGACCACAAAATAACTCACCTCAAGTGTGAGGCAAGAACGAGAAACGCTCCGTGCTTTTACTTACGAATTAAAGGCCCCACGCCTTCAATTGGGCGTCGATCGCGGCGCCAATGATATCGTAGCCCTTTTCGGTCGGGTGCAAGAAGTCGCCCATAATATCTTTAGCAATGCGGCCATCGGACACGAGAAGTTTGACGGAGACGTCGAGATACGCATCGCTGATTTTCGCGGCGCGTTCCTTGAGGAACATATTGGTATCGATGACCCGATTACGCGTGGCGTCGGGGCGTTCAGAGCGAGGAAGCAAGGCCATTAGCAGGATTTTAGCCTGGGGAGCCTGCCGGCGGATTTCGCGACAAACCTCGGAAATGCCATCGACGGTTTCCGGGACGGTCTGGGCGGTACCGGAAAGATTGTTGGTGCCGATGAGCACGACGAAAGCCTTGGGATTGAGCCCGGAGACTTCACCATGACGCAGCCGCCAGAGGACATTCTCGGTGCGGTCCCAGCCATACCCGAGGTTGATCGGATGATGCGGGGCAATCCACTTGTCCCACGACTCACGCCCAGCAATGCGCTTGGCCTTGGGCTCGCCTGACCAGAAATGGGTAATCGAGTCACCGATAAACACGACATCGGCCTGAATGGCGCCAGGCTTATTAAGGGCGAGAATCTCATTGTGCCGCGTCACCCAATCATAGGAGCGCCAGTCACGATTCTGCGTGAGCGGGGTCTCGGCGGAATTGGGCGCGCGGGAAGGGTCAACGGGTAGCGACTTGGTCACAACCTTACCGACGATATTCTTCTCATCGAATTGTGCAGCCTTCACAATGCCACCTAGCGGCAGCTCGATCGGCGCCAGATAATTGCCGGCACTGAAATCGGGGTCCTTGCCGTTAAGCGTATAGCGAATGACATCCGTGGGCTTGTCTGGGTAGATAATCACGGACTTCGAGCCGGCATCATAAATCAGGTCAAAACCCGAGGCCGCTGCGGCGAGACTCGAGGCAGTGGCAATAATGAGCAGTTTGAGAGAAGACATAGCGAGGGGTCAGGTCAGACCATGAGGAATCGAACCCCAGAAGCAAGAGGCGGTTAGGCCGCCGAAGATGCGGGCACTAAAGGGCCGATAATCGAGTCTGATGGCGCTAGAAACGCCCCGTTAGACTCGGCACTCAGTTTCGCCGCAGGACCAAAATCACGTCAGAGTACTCGAGATCAAGCTTCCGCGTGGAAGCTAAGTCGTAATGAAAATCATGGCAGACGACGAGTTCGAGCGAAGGCACGCGGGCAAGCAAGGCACGGATTTCCCGGGGTGAGTAGGTTCGGAAATTCCAGAGTGTCTCCTCGATTCGGGTGACGCCGGACTCGGTGATCCGCATGCGTGTCCGCATCGCTTCGGTACGTGACTTTCGATTGGCAGGAGCAGACCATGTATCACTCACAACGCGGATACCTGGCTTGTGCCCGATCCATCGTTCATGGTCGGGCGGCGTGTGCTTGTAATCCGTGAGATGCAGCCCGAGCAGGAGCAGACCACCCGGGCGAAGCGCCTTGGCCATCCGACGAAGCGAACGGACGGCACCCGCCTCCGTGTCGATATACTTGAAGGTACTCACAAAACAGTGACCGACGTCGTAACGTGCCGCCTTGGGCACCTTGAAATCCTGGAGGCGATCGCGCCACACCCTGCCCTTGAGCCCTTTCGCCTTGAGTCGATCCTTCGCGAAGGCCACTTGATGGCGATTTAAGTCAAACCCATGAACGACATGGCCGCGGACGGAAAGTGACTCCAACAATCTTCCGGAGCCACAGGCCGGCTCGAAGACCCTCATCGGACCATCCAGCTTCGGCCCAAGCTTCTTCATGACACCCTCAATAAAGCGGGTCTCCTTCGGCGTATAGTCCGCGTAGACCATGTCGTAATACAACGGGGAGTCGTACCACGCCGTGGCGGAATTCTCAGAAGACTTACTCATCGTAGGAATTTAAATGGAATTCACCGTCATGATGAGCTGCTTCGCAGCAGTTCACCATGCCAGCAGAGCCCCTCCTCGGCTTACTGATAAATCTCGCCGCCCTGTTCGCGGAATTCCTTGGACTTTTCTTCCATGCCCTTCGCCAAGGCGTCCGCTTCGGAAACACCCTGAGCATCGGCAAACTTCCGAATGTCATCTGAGATGCGCATCGAGCAGAAATTCGGACCACACATCGAACAAAAATGGGCCGTCTTGGCGGATTCCTGGGGCAAAGTTTCATCGTGGTATTCCTGGGCGCGTTCTGGATCGAGGGCCAAGGCGAACTGATCCTGCCAGCGGAACTCGAAGCGGGCCTTCGAAAGCGCATTATCGCGAATCTGGGCAGCGGGGTGTCCCTTGGCGAGGTCGGCCGCATGGGCAGCGATCTTGTAGGCGATGACGCCCTCGCGGACATCGTTCTTATTAGGCAGACCCAAGTGTTCCTTCGGGGTGACGTAGCACAGCATCGCCGTACCATACCAACCAATCATCGCGGCACCGATGGCGGAAGTGATATGGTCATAGCCCGGGGCGATGTCGGTCGTAAGAGGCCCGAGCGTGTAGAACGGCGCCTCATGGCACCACTCCAGCTGCTTATCCATGTTCTCCTTGATCATGTGCATCGGCACGTGGCCGGGGCCTTCATTCATGACCTGCACCCCGCGATCCCAGGCGCGGGTGGTGAGTTCACCCTGCGTCTTGAGCTCGGCAAACTGCGCGTCGTCGTTTGCGTCAGCAATCGAGCCCGGACGGAGTCCGTCGCCAATGGAGAAGCTCACATCGTAAGCGGCCATGATATCGCAGATATCATCCCAATGGGTATAGAGGAAGTTCTCCTTGTGGTGAGACAGGCACCATTTCGCCATAATCGAACCCCCGCGAGAAACGATACCGGTGACGCGTCGGGCGGTCATCGGGATATAGGCGAGTCGGACGCCGGCGTGGATGGTGAAGTAGTCGACGCCCTGCTCAGCCTGCTCAATAAGCGTGTCGCGGAAAATCTCCCAAGTCAGGTCTTCGGCGCGGCCGTTAACCTTCTCGAGGGCCTGATAGATTGGCACCGTGCCGACGGGCACTGGGCAGTTACGCAGGATCCACTCGCGGGTCTGGTGGATGTTTTTACCCGTGGAAAGGTCCATCAGCGTGTCGCCTCCCCACTTGATGGACCAGCGCATCTTCTCGACTTCCTCCTCGATGGACGAGGCCACGGCAGAGTTGCCGATATTGGTATTAATCTTCACCAGAAAGTTACGGCCGATGATCATCGGTTCGAGCTCAGGGTGATTGATGTTGGCCGGAATGATGGCACGGCCGCGGGCGACTTCGGAGCGGACAAACTCGGGGGTGATGACCTTCGGAATGGCGGCCCCAAAGGACTCGCCCTTGTGCTGGAAGGTCAGGTCATGCCGACGGGTCGACTCAGGTTGAGCGGTCGCGAGATGCATGTTCTCACGAATCGCGATGTATTCCATCTCCGGGGTGATGATGCCACGCTTGGCGTACGCCAACTGCGTCGGGCGGTGACCAGGCTTGCCCTTATAGACTTTGCGATCGGCTCGATCGAACTGGACCAGCCGGTTACGGGAGGTCGCACGCTGGGCGGTCTCCGCGTGTTTCCAAGAAAGGTAACCATCATCCTCTGGCTTCAGTTCGCGACCCGGGACCGCTTCCACATCGGCTCTTTCGAGGATCCAAGCCTCACGAATAGCGGGCAGCCCCTTTTCGACGTCACCATGGAAAGCCGGATCGCCCCAAGGCCCGGAGGTATCGTAGATCCGAACGGGCTCGTTGGACGACTTAGCGCCATCGGGTCGAGAGGTGTCGGCCAGCTTCACCTCGCGCATGGGCACAAGGATGTCAGGGCGCGAACCGGGCACGTAGAGACGCGTCGAGTTCGGGAAGGTAGTAGGCTTATTGTCGGAGACCATGGAAGATGGGAGGGGTGGAGAGAGGGATAGCCCGAGGGCCGGAGTAAAAGACTGTCCGCGCGGACCTGGGATGGCTCACGGAAACGGGGATGTTATGACTGCACAATCCGCTTCCTACGGCGCCGAAGCGCATCAGGTACGAGGGTTCGAGGCCAAGCCTCATCTCAGTCCGGTAGCGGACTCCCCTGGGAAAGACTAGGAAGGAACGTCTTAATGAAGACCGACTACCCTGGGGAAGCAAGACCTTGCTCGGCTCTCGGCGGAGTTTATGACCGAGACCACGGCCGTCAGGCGTAAGCACCATCCCCACCCTTCCCCTCAGTTCACCAAACAACAGGGCCCGACAATAAGTCGGGCCCTGTTTGCGTCGCTGAGAACCGATCTCAGCGATTCATCGACAGCTGGGCCCGGAGATACTCGACCGTGCGACGCACGTTAGCATCTACTTCCATCTGATTCACCACCGTCTTACGGGCATGAATCACGGTGCCGTGATCGCGGCCGCCGAAAGCTTGGCCAATGGACACGAGCGACATACCCGTGAGCTGGGTGGCGAGGTACATCGCGATCTGGCGAGGGAAAGCGATATTCTGCATGCGACGCTTGGAAGTCATGTCGGACATCTGGATGCGGTAATGCTCCGCCACCTTACGCTGAATGACTTCCGCCGTGAGCGTATGGCTGGCTTCCTCGACGAGGATGTCATGGAGCAGCTTCTCAACTTGGGCGAGTTCGAGCGGCTTACGGGTCATGCCGGTCAGGCCGACAATACGGGTGACGGCACCCTCAAGGTTACGGACATTCCGGGCGACGCGGGAAGCGATGAACTCGGCAATTTCGGACTGGAGGTCGAGGCCACGGGCTGCGGCCTTCTTCCGCAGAATCGCAATGCGGGTTTCGAGGCCAGGAGCCTGAATGGAAGCCACCATCCCCCACTGGAAACGGGAAACGAGGCGCTCTTGGAGCTTGGCGATCTCCGAAGCCGGACGATCGCTCGTGAGGACGACCTGCTTATGATTATTATGCAGCTCGTTGAAGGTGTGGAAGAACTCATCCTGCGTGGACTCCTTGCCCGCGAGGAAATGAATGTCGTCGATCAGGAGCAGGTCGAGTTCGCGATAACGGCGGCGGAAGGAAGCCACGCTCCCCGTCTGCAGGGCCTGAATGAAATCGTTGGTGAAAGTTTCGGAGGAAATGTAAGCGATGCGAGCCTGCGGATTAGCGGCATAGACCGAGTGCGCGATGGCGTGCATCAGGTGGGTCTTACCGAGACCGGTCGGACCGTGGATGAAAAGCGGGTTGTAGTAATGACCAGGTTCCTTGGCGACAGCGAGCGAAGCACCGTGCGCCATTTCGTTTTCCGGACCGACGATGAAATTATCGAAAGTGTTCGTCGCCTTGATGGCCGGAGCTGGCGAAGCGGTGGCGACTTGGCGCACCGAACGCGTCACAGGCGCGGAAGCGATTGGGGCTTCGCGCGAAGTATCGGCGATCGCGGTTAAGCGGTAGTCCATGTTGCGACCCGCAACTAGGGTGAGCTGACGACGGAGCACTTCGCCATAGTTGCTGTTGACCCAAGCCTCGGTGAGAACCGAAGGCGCCTCCAAGACGAGAACCTTACCTTCGAGGATGGAGACCGGCTTGAGGGCGGAAATCCAAGTTTCGAAATCGGCGCGGGGCAAAGTGTTGCTCAGTTCAGATTTGGCGGTCTCCCAGAGGGAAAGGTGGCTGACGGAAGGGGACATGGGAAAGGGGGAAGGTTGAGAAAGGTTGTTCACAGGCTCTTTGGAAGCCCGAAAGTGAGGTATTTTTTGTAAAAGAGATATGAACGGATTCGATAGGCGACTGGACGGGCATTGCGCGACGGGAGTAGGCCACGCTAAGGCGTCGTGTAAGTCGTTGCTGAAAGGATGGTTGCGGTGCTTAAAAGTGGTTTCCTTCATTTAGGATCGGGTGAAGGGTCCGCGATGCATCCCAGAAGGACGAATCGGAGCGCATTTGTGAACCCATACCAGAGAGGGACAAGTGCAAGCCCTGCACAGGTTATTAACAAGACCCCTGTAGATAAGAAAGTGAGGTTTCTGTTGCACGCCTGTCACCCAATCACCGAACCCCAATGGATAGGGAGTTTAATTCATGCGGCGACTTCCCCGAGATGCGCGTCCCGCAGGTGCCGCAAGTCGTCAAGCGTCAAACAGTACCTCAGCCGATCGCGTAATTTACGTCCACCGGGCAGTCCATGCGTGAGCGGATGGAGTCGATCGAGCATCCAGCGCACATCACGCGAGCCCAGTCGCGTCGCATGCACCTCAATCGTCAGCTCGGCCAAGCGGAGCATACAATCCCAGCGCTGTCGACTCGTCACGACCAACGATTCCGCCTCTCCCCCCTCCATCGATGCTTTGATCTGGGCAAAAACCCAAGGATTACCGAGAGCCGCCCGACCAATCATCAGACCGGAGACGCCCGTCTCGGCCCGACGGCGCATGGCTGAGGTCCCATCCTTGACGTCACCATTACCTATCACGGGAATATTAACCGCGGCCGCGACCTGGGCGATCCAGCCCCAGTGGGCCTCCCCGGAGTAGCCCTGCTCCTTGGTGCGGCCGTGGACGGCGATGGCCTCGATCCCGAGTTGCTCGAGGCGACCCGCGACTTCGACGGCTACGATGTTCGAATGATCCCACCCGAGGCGCATCTTCGCCGTGAGCGGGATATCAGGAATCGCATCCTTCACCGACTTCACGAGGTCATAGAGGAGCGGCGTACAGCGCAGCAATCCCGAGCCGGCATTTTGCTCAATAACTTTATGGGCAGGGCAACCGAAATTTAGATCCAGAAAGTCTGGCCGCATTCGATCGCACACCAGCCGGGCGGCTTTGGCCATCGAAGCGGGAGTGGCACCGAAGATTTGCACCCCCATCGGACGCTGGGACTCCGTGAAATCAACCATTTCCCAGGCTTTGGCGTTATCACGGATCAACGCCTCGGATTGGACGAACTCCGTCACCATCACGTCAGCCCCCTGCTCCTTACAGAGCTGGCGGAAGGCCACATCCGTATGGCGGGCCATGGGGGCGAGGTAGAGGGGGAACTTCCCCGGGCCAAACCAAGGCAAGCGGGGGGCGATCTTACTCACGGACGACCGTCCTTCTTCTTCAAGGCGGACTTCAACCCGCGCCAATGGGCGAGGCGCTCAGCAATCTGCACTTCGGCACCGGCATCACCGGGCTGATAAAGGGGAAGCGGCTTAGATAAATAATCCTGCCCACTGACACCCTCCGGATAATCATGACTGTAGCGATAGGTGCCGCCATTACCCAAACGCTTGTTGGTCGAATTATGAGCATCCTTGAGATGCAACGGAACTTCCTGCCGTGGCTGGGTACGGACGGCATCCTTGGCGGCGGAGATGGCCAACGTGGTGCTGTTACTCTTCGGCGAGAGCGCCAGGAAAAGCGTCGCATGGGCGAGTGCGTATTCGCATTCGGGCAGTCCGACTAACTCACAAGCTTGGAAAGCGGCGGTCGCCACCCCGAGTGCACGGGAATCAGCGAGACCGATATCCTCGGAGGCACAAATAACCAAGCGGCGGGCAATAAAGCGGGGCTCCTCCCCTCCTTCGAGCATCAGAAAGAGCCAGTACAACGCCGCGTCTGGATCACCCCCGCGGACCGATTTAATGAAAGCTGAAGCCGTGTCGTAGTGATCATCGCCGCCGTCATCATAACGGATGCGCCGCTCGCGGGCAAAGGAGGCCACGGCCTCATCGGTGACAGTGCCGAGTGCCGGAGCCGACAGCACGAGTGTCTCAAGGCAATTCAGGGCGCGACGGAGATCGCCCGAGGCCATTTCGGCCACCTGCTGCAAAACCTTAGCGGAAGCTTTGATGCCGAGCGCCCCCAGGCCGCGCTCTCCATCAGCCAAGGCGGTGCCAAGGAAGGTCGCAATCTCTTCGACCGAGAGCGGATCCAGACGAAACAAATGGCTGCGACTCAATAAGGCCGGCACGACGTAGAGACCGGGATTATGCGTCGTGCATCCAATGAGTCGAACAACGCCCGCCTCTACATCGGGGAGCAATAAATCCTGCTGCGCCTTGTTGAAGCGATGGATTTCATCAACCACGAGTACCGTCTTGCGCGAAGGGTTACGGCGAGCCTCGGCGAGCACTTCCCGTAACTCGGCCGCTCCAGAGAGAACCGCATTAACCCGCACCACGGAAGAGTCAGTTTCCGCAGCGATGACTTCAGCGAGGGTGGTCTTCCCGCAACCGGGGGGGCCGTAAAAAAGCAAGGACCCGAAATTGTCGGCCTGGATCAACCTCGGGAGGAGTGCCTCTTCGCCGAGCAACCCAGCGTGACCCACAACTTCCGTCAGATTGCGCGGGCGCATACGTGCGGCCAGCGGCCGACGACGAGCAGGGATAGCATCGGGCACGCCTTGGCCCAAGCCAGGGAGCGCCTCATCCGACCCAGATCGCCGCTCAGCCACGAAGATTACTTCTCCTCGGCGAACGGCACCAAGTGGCAGTAAGGCTTCGTACCGCGGAGCTGATAATGACGCTGATGATACTCCTCGGCGCGCCAGAACTTCGGGGCATCCTGGATTTTCGTGGCGATCGGCTGATCATAGACCTTAGCCGCCGTGAGCGCATTCTTAATCGATTCAGCGATCTGCTTCTGTTCTGCCGAGTGGGTGAAGATAACCGAACGATACTGGTCGCCACGATCAGGCCCCTGACGATCGACCTGAGTGGGATTGTGCATCCGGAAGAAATATTCCGTCAGCGTCTTGAAGGAGACTTTGGCAGGATCGAAGGTCACCTCAATGACTTCAGCGTGGCCGCTGGTGTGCGAGCAGACATCCTCATACGTCGGATTGTCAATCTTACCACCGGCATAACCGCTAACCGCGGAAATGACCCCCGGGATTTTCGCATATTGATACTCGACCCCCCAGAAGCAACCGGCGCCGTAAGTGGCTTTTTCGAGTTTGGGTGCGTTGGACATGGGCTTAGAAGGTGAGGCGGCAGGCTCGATAGCCGCAACGGCGGCGCAAGCAGCAAGGAGGGAGAGAAGCTTAGGCATGGCAGTACCCCCCAGAGTTTGGGGTATTTTCAGCCTAAAGCAAGGGGGAGGAATTTAGAAAACCTGCCCGCGCAAGGCTTCGGCCAGGGTTTCAGGCGGGTGCGGGTCGGTGGTGAGACCACGCTCGGGCACTAGGTAGAACGTATCTAGGGCAAAGCCTTGTTCCGTCGAGATATTGGCAAAAGTGATGGTGTAGCCGGCCTCACGAATCGCTCGACCAACGTGAAATAGCAGTCCGAGTCGGTCGTTACATTGAATCTCCACCACCGTCCGAAGAAGCTCCTCTTCAAAGTAGACCTCGACCTTGGCGGCGAGGGGCACTTGGGCTTTCCGGCGGGGAGCCGTCAAGATCGAGCGGGCTTCTTCCGCCGACACATCATCCAACAAATCCGTGCCCTCGAGCAGGGATTTTGCGAGGGCAGCCGTGAAGCGCTCCTTCGATTGCGGCTCCTTGCCGAGGGGCAGCACGACCTTGAAAAAATCGATGGCGACATCGTCTTCACGTGAAAAAGCCCGACACGAAACAATATTAATCCCGGCCACAGCAAAGGCACCAGCCATCCGGCTGAATAACCCCGCCCGATCCCACGTCACCACCGTGACCGAAGACTGGGCCGAGCCGACATCATCATGCCATTCCACGATCGGACGGAGGGAAACTTCAGCGTCGGCCTCCGAGACCGAAGCAATCAACTGATGGATCATCAGCAAATGATGGGCCGCATCCTCGGGCGCAGCGTGCAGGTAATACCCTTGCGGCATCGTCGAGAAGTGAGCGATGAGCTCATCCTCGGGCACGCGATCTTTCACAATGGCGGTCGTCTCGGTGCGAAGTTCGGCGATGACGGCGGCATGATCAATTTCCGCACCTCCAGCGAGACGAGCAAGGGTGCGACGATAGAGCGTCCAATGCTGGCCGTCCTTGAAGTCTGTCCAGAGATCAGGTGAGGTGGCCCGCGCGTCACACCGCGTATGGACGAAAAGGCTGCGCAACACCTGCTCATCGCCGACCAAGCGACCGAAGCGGTCAATGTTGGCCGGGTCATCAATATCATGGCGCTGCCAGTAAAGCCCCATCAGCAAGTGATGCAGAATGACCCCAGCGGCGATTTCACGCTCGCGGACGTCGAAGCCTAGACGCTCCAACACCACCTCGGCAATGGGCACGCCCCGGACCGCATGGCCTTCAATCCCCCCAGACTTTGCAATATCGTGGAGGAAGAGAATCGCATAGAGGAGCGAGGGGGCCTCGGAACCCAGCACCACCTCGCGGTAGCGCTGGTCAACTGGCGTCGCCGCGGCGTAGATGGTATCCAGCTCCATCAAGCAACGCAGGGTGTGCACATCAGCTGTCCACCGATGATAAAATTCAAACTGGACTAAACAATGCAGTCCCGCGAATTCGGGCACGAGACGGTAAAGCAAGCCATGCTCACGGAGCGCATTGATGGCGGGATACACCCGCCCCCCCTCGGTCAGCATCGCCCGCAAGGCACTCGAAGATTCCTCCGAGGCGGCGACAGTGGGCGTAAGTAAGTGGGCGCGTTCACGCACCAAGAGTGAAAGGGCGCGGTCGGGGCGGGCTTCATGAATCTGGCAGATTCTGAAGAGGCGAACCAATCGGCCCGGATCCTCTTCGAACACCAGTCGGTGCTGCGCCGTGACCGTGCCGCCCGGGACCACCCGCAATCCATCCATCACGAAGGGGGCACCCCACCCTTCCGGCTCTGGCTCGCCCATCACGGCACCCTCAACAATCTCGGCACAGCGCCGGACGTGATCCGCGGCGTCGAAATATTCGCGCATCATCGCGCCGATACGTTCCGTCAACGTACCTGGATAGCCGAGGGATTCCGACATCAGGTCCTGACGTTCGAGCGAAAGTTGCTCGGTCGGACGAGTCACCTGGAAATGGAGTTCACACCTTAAACGGAGGAGGACGGCCTTTGCCTCTTCAAACTTCTGCAGATCCACCGAAGGCAGGAAACCAGAGGAAGCCAATCCAGCGTTACCGACCCCATTACGCGCCGTCCGGGCAATCCAGATACAGCCTTGCACATCCCGCAGTGCACCTACGCCATTCTTGAGATCGGGCTCCTGCAGGTAGGCACTTCCGCCCGCCTTTTCACGACGTTTGCGCTGTGATTCGACAATCGCTCGGGCGAACGGACGCCAAGCCTGTCCAGCAAGGAGTGCCGCCGTCTTGGACTCAAGTTGGGCGTAGAGTTCGGCTGAACCGCAAAGGTGACGTGTCTCAAGCAAGGCGACGTGCAGATGAAGATCGTCCTTCGCGTAATTGGTCGATTCCGTGACCGTGCGGACGGACTGGCCGACCTTCAACCCCAGGTCCCAAAGCGGGTAGAGAATTGTCTCCACGAGGGCTTTCATGGCGGCCGAATGGCGTGGCACTAAGACCAGTAAATCAATGTCACTCAGCGGACAAAGTTCGGCGCGACCGTAACCACCGGTAGCGACCAACGAAATGGTAGCCGCTGCGGGTCCCGCACGCAGGAAAAGTGCTTCAATCAGAATGTCGATGGCATCGGAACGTAACTTGGCGACTTCGCCACCGGGGGCGCCTGCCCGATGAGCGGCGAGCTGGATATCGCGAGCCACTTGGATGAAGAGTTTCGCCCGCGGCAGGAACTCGCCCTCAAGGGCTGCTTCGCCAGCCAAACCATGCTGTAACGCAGAGCGGCGAAGGGTGACGGCGGCGGATTCGAATTCAGGCGACATGCGACCCACCTACCGTGCAGACAAAGCAGCGGACGTTCAAGGTCATTGCCAAGCTATCCTGAAAGTCCTTTTATCGGGTATGGACTCCTGGTTTGTTCAAATAAAGACAGCACTGCAGTCGCTGTCCAACGTCGAAGAGATGATTAGCATCGGCGGCATTCCGGTCATGTGTCTCATCGTCTTCGCCGAGACGGGACTCTTGTTCGGCTTCTTCCTGCCCGGAGATTCTATGATTGTCGTAGCCGGCGTACTCACCGCTCCGAACATCGAAGCCCATCGGGGCGCCCTACTCAAGCCATGGACTGTGACGATCAGCCTGACCATTGCAGGGATAATCGGCAATCAGGTCGGCCGCTGGCTCGGTCTCAAATTCGGTGAGCGGGTCGAAAAATGGGAGGATGGATGGCTCTACAAGCGTCGCTATCTTGAAGCCGCGCGCAGCTATTACGCCGACAAAGGCGCCACGTCACTTGTCATGGCACGATTCATTCCCGTGATTCGCACCTTCGTTCCCTTCGTCGCGGGCATGGGAAAGATGCCCGCCGGGCGTTTCCTTTACTGGAATATTCTCGGGGCGGTTATCTGGATTTCCTCGCTCGTCGGCCTCGGGCATTTCATCGGCGGCACCCCGTTTGCGAAAAATCTGGGTGTGGTGACGGGGTCAGTCATCGCGGTTTCTTTCCTCCCCATCGTCTATAAAGCCGCCAAAGCCTGGCTTACTTCGCGACGGGAATCCAAAATTTGAAGGTCGTTCCGTCGGGGCCGGACGATTCCACGATAATATCGCCCCGGTGATCGCGCAGGATGCGCTTCACGATGGCCAGACCGAGGCCAGTACCGTCTTCGCGGCTGGTAAAGAACGACTCAAAAATCTTGGGGAGGATTTCAGCGGGTATGCCCGCACCGGTATCGGCAATCCGCACCGTCACAACTTCCCCCTGCGGACCAGGCTCAACGCCGAGACGTAACTGGAGCAGCCCTCCACCGACCATCGCCTGTACGGCGTTCATCATCAGATTGAGGAATACCTGCTGGATCTGACCAGGATGCCCCTGCACCAGCGGCAACTCACCCGGCGAGTCGATGGACACCTTAACGCCCAGTTGCTGCAGCTTCAGCCGGAGAAGTAACACGGATTTCTCTGATGCCTGACGCAGGTCAACCGATCGGAATGCGCCGGATTGCGCCTTGCTCATGCCGAGCACGCGCGAGACGACACCTTCCATATAAGCGATTTTCTCACGCATGACACCCAAGTCTTCCATCCGCGGGTCGTCCGCCGCCAAGCCCTGCGACAACGTATCTGAAAGAAGTTTCATCACCGTCAGTGGATTGCGGATCTCGTGGGCGACCTCAGCGGAGAGTAGCCCGAGGGCGGTCAATCGTTCGCTGCGACGCAGGCCTTCTTCGACCGAAAAGACCTTCGCGTAGAGGCGGGCGTTCTGGATGGAGGAAGCACCGAAAGAAGAAAGCGCCGTCACCAGATGCTTATCGTCATCAGAAAAACGGTAGGCCCCCATGGCAACACAGAGCACGACGCCAAAGGTCTCATCCTCATAACGAACGGGCACGGCCAGAAGCGACGAAGAGGCAATCGGCTCGCTAAGTTTTTCGAAGAGGTGCTCTTCCGTCTTCCCCGCCAGCGGGACCACCACCGGACGACCACGACTGACCACCGTTCCCAAAGAAGTCTGATTTAAGCCGATACTTGGGGTCAGCACACTGTCCGCGCAGTCGCCATCGAGGCTTTTCAGCAAGAGGACATCGTCGACCAACTTGTAATAAGCGCACGCCCGGGCGCCCAGTAAACCACGGGTATGCCGTGCAAGATCCTGCGAAATACCTGGCTCATCGCGTTCCCGCGCGAGACCTTGGGCAGCCCTCACTAGGGCCTCGAGCTGCGCAGCCTTAGACCGAAGCTGACGAAGCAACCAAATTCGGCCGACGGCCTTGGAGGCCTCATTGGTGAGTAGCGCGAGGAATGCGACATCCTGTTCCGAAAACGCATCAAGGCGGTCGGAATCGCAATTCACGACTCCGATGACATGGCCCATGAGTTCCATCGGCACGGCGAGTTCGGAACGGATGCCCTTCCGGATTTCGACGTAACGCTGATCCTTGGACACATCGGGGACCCGCTGCGGCTTGGCGTAGAGCGCCACCCAACCCGTGATACCCTGCCCTTGCCCAATCACCTGCTTAGCGGATTGATCGTTGAGGCCGTTGCTGACTTCGATTCGAAGCGCACCCGTGGCGGGCTCGACCAGCGCAATGGACGCACTTGAGGCACCGAGGGTTCGGACAATCTCGGCGAGAATGAAATTAAGTGCTTCGCGCGGGTCTTCGGTCTCATTCACGAAGGTACCGACGCGATAGAGACAATCCAGGACGCGGGCATCACCGGGACGATCCTGCGCTGAATGAGACTGAGGCATAACTCAGAGCGAGTGATCCATGTCGAGCGCCGGAGCATCAACATTGGTCTGTCCGATGACCACGGCAGGCACGCCCGCCACGCTCGTATGCGGGGCGACATCCTTCAGCACCACCGAACCGGCCCCAATCTTGGCGCCTTCACCGATGGTAATATTACCGAGAATTTTGGCCCCGGCACCGACGAGCACGCCGGAGCGGATTTTCGGGTGACGGTCGCCCCGAGCCTTACCCGTGCCCCCAAGCGTCACCTCATGCAGAAAAGAAACATTATCGGCGACGACGCTCGTCTCACCCGCGACGAAGCCCGTGGCATGATCGAGCAGGATGCCGACGCCGAAGCGGGCGGCCGGATGAATATCGACGGCGAGATGCTCCGAGGAAAGAGACTGTAAATGCGTGGCGAGTTCTTTGCGGCCGGCCTTCCAGAGGACGTGCGCGAGGCGATGGGTTGAAATCGCATGAAACCCCTTGAACCAAAGGAACGGAATTAAGGCGTGCTCTGTTGCCGGATCGCGCTCAAGCGTAGCGCGAATATCCGCCCTCATCTGAGAGAGGACCTCGGCGTCGCAGGCGACCGCCTCACCTAGCACCCGCAAAATCACCGAGACATCATGGCCAGAGGGGGCCAGACGCTCCGCCAGACGCTGCACGATTCCTGCACCGAAGCTATCACGGTCCAGTACATAACGATGAAGCATCGGGGCCAGGGCCGGCTCAGCCTGAGCGACGATTTTAGCACGAGAACGGAGCTCCTCCCAAAGGGAAGCTTCGTTGGCGCAAACCAAGGCGATGGAAAGGGCGTCAGCCATAGACACTTTTAATTCGTGGTTTTCGTTCAATTTGGCAACCCGCGAGTCAATTAACCGTAAAAGATGCAGGTTTATTGTTAAAATTGGAAATAAACACATTGAAGGGGTTGAAACCTGTGAGCCGACCCCTACAACTACCCTCCTATCCCCACCACCCACATGCGTATCCTATCCTCCCTCCTCGCGTGCTTCGCCGCCGTGGCTGCTTTCGCGGCTGCTGAAGTCGGCAAGCCTGCTCCTGATTTCACCGGCAAGACCCTCGACGGCAAGACCGTCAGCCTCGCCGACTACAAGGGAAAGACGGTTGTCCTCGAATGGTATAACCCTGGTTGCCCAGTCGTGAAGAAATTCTACGACGCCGGCAAGATGCAGGAATACCAGAAGCAGGTCATCGCCAGCGGCGGTGCTTGGCTGATCATCAACACCAACGGAGCTGAAATCAAAGAAAGCAGCACCTACTACCCTGGCACCCTCGTGCAGGACACCAATCAGAGCATCGGTCGCGCTTTCGACGCCAAAGTCACTCCAACCTGCTTCGTCATCGATGGCAAGGGCGTGGTCGTCTACAAAGGCGCGGTGGATAGCGGCAAGGTGAGCACCCCGGCTGCCGACCTCGACAAGTCCACCAACTACGTCCTCGCCGCCGTCAAGGCCGTGAAGGAAGGAAAAGAGCCTGAAGTGACTAACTCTAAGCCCTACGGCTGCGGAGTGAAGTACAACAAGCTCTAAGCCAACCCCACTGGGTTAAACAAAAAGGGCGTCCGGAAGGACGCCCTTTTTATTGGCTAATATAGCGATGCTCAGGATACCCCGGTCGCCTGCAGTAGCTTCGCGTGCACCTGATCATTGCGAAGGTGTGGCGTGAAAAGTTGAGAGCCGGGACCGTAGCTACAGAACTCGACCATTTCACCCGTGTGGTTGTTACTCGTCCAGCCGATTGAAGTGTACTTCATCAAAGCCGCCGAAAGCGTCTTGGCGTCGATGATTTTCGCCTGATCGGCGGGCTTAAACTTCAATCCCGTCACCTTCTCGGCTGCGGCGAGGAAGTCGCTTGGCAAAAATCCCTTCGTCTCAGCCTTAAGTACTTCCAACGACATCTTGAAGCCGGACAGGCGATCAAAGGCGGGCGAGGATTCAGCGTAAGAAGGAACGGTGGTATCAAAATCTTCACTGCCGAGACCGTTCACGTTGAAGCCTCCGGTACCATGGTCGGTCGTGATGACCAGTAAAGTGTCTGGATTCTTACTAATGAAAGCCAAGACCGTGGCGATGGCTTCATCGAAAGCGACTTGATCCCGGATGGCCGCAGCGCCGTCGTTACCATGGGCGGCATGGTCAATCCGACCTCCCTCCACCATGAGGAAAAAGCCTCCCGGCGCTGAGCTGAGTCGCTGCAAGGCGACCTTAGTCATTTCGGAAAGTGTCGGGGTGGCCGCCTGCAGCTCAGCCGACTGGAGGCGATCGATCTCGAAGGGCATGTGACTACGGCTGAAAAGACCGAGCAAGGGAGCCTTACCCGTGTCCGCCAGCAATTGCCCGCGATTGAGTACGACCCCGTAGCCGGCCTTGCGATAAGCGGCTACGAGATCCTCGCTGAAATACATCGTGCCGCCTCCGAGGACGACATCGACACCACGCTCTAGATACTGGGCGGCGATGACCTTCTGGTCGGACCGTTTGGCAACGGTCGTCGCGAATCCCGCCGGGGTGGCGTGTGTGGCGGTGGCCGTGGTCACGAGGCCGCAACGCTTGCGGGCAGCGTTCATCTTCTGAACCAGGGTGACGGGCTTACGGCCGTCAGTGGTGACATTCACTGCCCCATTATTGATTCGTTCACCGATACCCCAGCAACTGGCGGCCGCGGCCGAGTCGGTGACGATACCACTGGCGGAATCTGTCTCGCAGAGCGAACGCACAATCGGCAGCTCGCCATACATCTTCATCCAATTGGAGGAACGCTTCTCCGTGCGGGTTAGGAAAGTCTGCGCGGCGGTGAGCACCGAAAAGCACATCCCATCGGAGACCATGAAGATCACGTTCTTCGCCTGACGATGAGCCGAATTAGCAGCGGCCTCACGATGGTCTTCGCCGAGCGCCCGAGCCGAGCCGGCACCAAAAACCAAACTACCGAGTCCAGCGAGCTTGAGGAAGTTACGTCGCGAAGGGGAACGGGGCGGGTTCATCCCAAGGGTATAGGCTCAAAAGACCCCCCCGAGCAACAGTTGTTGCCGGAAGGACCGTTAAAAATCGGTGACAAACCTTAAGCCTGTGGGGCGGACGGGACGGCGGCGGGCGCCGTCGGCACGTGGGCCTTTAGGCGACGTTCGGCAACTTCAGCCGAAACCAAGGCGACGAATTCTGCCAAGGTGCGGTTACCCTCAAAAGACTTGTCGGCTCGCGAGCGAACGTTGACCAAGCCAGCTTCCTTTTCCTTGGTCCCAACGACGAGCATGTGCGGGACCTTGGTCATCTCGGCACGACGAATCTTCGCACCGAGTTTATCGGAGGAGGTATCCACCGAGCAGCGAATCTTAGCCGCCTTGAGGACTTCAGCCATCGCTTCGCAATCGGCGTTCAAATCGTCATTGAGCGGAATCAGGCGGACCTGCTCGGGCGAAAGCCAGGTGGGGAAGTCGCCCGCGAAATGTTCGATCAGAATCCCGACGAACCGCTCCATCGAGCCGAAAGGTGCGCGGTGGATCATCACGGGGCGGTGCGGCTTATTATTAGGGCCGACGTAGGAAAGTTCGAATCGCTCAGGTAGGTTAAAATCTACCTGCACCGTACCTAACTGCCATTCTCGACCGATCACATCGCGAACGACAAAGTCGATTTTGGGTCCATAAAATGCGGCCTCACCCGGCTCTTCGGAGAAAGCGACATCCAGGGTAGCGGCGGCGGCACGGCAAGCGGCCTCGGCCTTATCCCAGTTCTCGGTCGTGCCAGTGTATTTCTTTGAATCCGGATCACGCAGGCCGACTCGGACGCGATAATCATTCAAGCCAAGGGTCTTCAAGACGACCTTTACCAATTCGAGACAGCCGAGCACTTCCGGCAGGACTTGGTCTTCGGTGCAGAATAAATGGGCGTCATCCTGAGTGAAGCCGCGAACGCGGGTCATCCCGTTAAGTTCCCCCGATTGTTCCCAGCGGTAAACCGTGCCGAATTCGGCTAGGCGCACCGGAAGATCGCGGTAAGAATGCGGCTGCGAAGCAAAAATACGGATGTGGTGCGGGCAGTTCATCGGCTTCAGCAGAAACCCCTGTACCGTGCCGTCGGCGAGGCGGTTGGTGAGTTCACCGCAACCGCAGCCTTCCTTCGCGAGCATCTCGAGCGCTTCGCGTTCGACGATGGGCGGGAATTGCGCGTCCTTGTAATAAGGGAAGTGACCCGACGTGCGATAGAGGTCGAGGTTACCGATATGGGGAGTGAAGACCTGTTTATAGCCGGTCTGGAAAAGGCGCTCGGAAATAAAGTTCTGTAGTTCCTGGCGGACGACGGCACCGTTCGGCGTCCAAAGGATGAGACCTTGGCCGACCTTTTCGTCGATGTGGAACAGCTTCAGTTCCTTGCCGAGTTTACGGTGGTCGCGCTTCTTGGCTTCTTCGGCGCGGGCCAGCGATTGTTCGAGTTCATCCTTGGTAGCGTAGGCGGTTCCGTAGATACGCTGCAGCTGCTTGTTCTTCTCATTGCCACGATGATAGGCACCGGCGACGTGGAGAAGTTTGAACGCCTTGACCTGTGACGAGTAGCGGACGTGGGTGCCCGCACAGAGATCGACGAATTCCCCGTTCTTGTAAAAGGAGATGATCTCGCCGGCCGGAATATCGCCAAGACGGCCGACCTTATAGCTGGTCTGACTACGTTCGGTGAGGAGCTTCTCCGCCTCTTCGCGGGTGCACTCGAAACGTTCAAATTTCTGGTTCTCTTTCGAGATTCGACGCATCTCCTCTTCGATTTTTACCAAGTCCTCAGCCGTGAAAGCATGGGCCAGGTCGAAGTCATAATAGAAGCCGTTATCGGTGGGCGGACCGATATCGAGCTGGGCCTGCGGAAACAGGCGGAGAACCGCAGCACCCAGCATGTGGGCGGCGGAATGGCGAATCTCCTCGAGGGGAGTCATCTGCGGGCGGGAGGACATGTCGTTAAAAGCTCCTCTTTCGCTAGGGACTCCCGGGGCGGAGGGCAAGGACGGAGGAGACCCCCCGCCCTGCCCTTGGTCCGGGCCGGCTGGCCTTACTCCTTCACGATTTCAAAGCGCATCGTCACGACGACACGGATGGTCTTATCAATGGAGAAGACATCGACGTTGCCGGCATCACTTTCATGGATGCGGTCCTTGGCGCTAATTTGAATCACACCTTGGGCGGCCTCGAGCAACGAACCCAGGCGACTACCGGAACCGCCGACCATCGTCTGCGCGCGACGCTGGGCATCCTTCGCCGCTGACTCGAGTAAATCCTTTTTCACCTCGGCGAGATTGAGGAGACGGAAAACGGGCGTACCGCGATTAAAGGAAACGCCATCGGCGGGAAAAATCTCCTGCCTCGAGAAAGCCAAGATACGTGCGACATCGGCAGACTCAACCGTGAGATGCTGACTGAAGACATATTCCGGAACTTGCCCGCGTGCGTGCACCTCGAGATCGATAATCTGGCGAGTGCGCGGCAATTGCTTCTCGCCGGCGATCACCGGAGGCTCGACGTAAATTGCCGGATCGAGTCGACGGACACTCGTAACTTCAAAGATGATCTCCTTGTCATTGAAACCGGCCGCATGCAACAGCTTGGCCAACGCTTCGCGTTGCGTGGCCATAGTCGTGCGACCGATTTCATAATTCTCGCCGCGCCAATTCAGGTCACCGCCGATCATCCCTTGACCGGAACGGAGATCCTGGGTCGCCACGCCTTTCACACTGATTTCAGGGCGATTTTGGCGGGATTGAGTAATCACGCGACCGAAGCGATCGGTGGCGGTGACGAAACCCAGCGCCAACACGACTCCAAAAAGGAGAAAGGCGAGCGATGGATAGAGGGTGGGACTAACCGGACGGGGTGGTGTGGTATTGGACATAGCCCGCCAAACCTAACGTGTTCATAAACTACTTACAATGGACTATTCTAAAAATCTATTCACCCCGAGTCAGAGCGGACGGAGGTCGTAGCCATCCTTCCGGTCGAGCATCGCCCAGCCGGCAGCGGTCAATTTCTGACGGAGATGGTCGGCTGCCGCGAAGTCCTTCGCCTGCTTCGCCGCCCAGCGACGCGCACCGAGCTCGACGATAGCAGCCGGCAAAGTCACGCCATCCTTGGCGACGAACAGCACGACACCGAGGGCGTACAGAATCTTGGCGAGTCCGCAGACATCCTCGCGGGCTTGGTGGGGCGAAACTTCATCCTTCTCTCCCACCACGGTAAAGATTTGCCCGATGCAACCAGGGACATTGAGATCTTCTTGTAAAATTTCCCACGCGGGCGCGAAACGACCCCAAGCGGTCTGAACCTCTTGGACAGCCGGGGCGACAAAGTCCGCGCGGGAGAAACCTGCAACCGCCAGCAACCGATCCGTCCATCGCTCAAGTTTAGCGATGGCCGACCGGGCGCTTTCTAAACCTGCGAAGGTAAAGTTCAGGGAGCTACGGTAATGTCCGCTAATCAGGGTGTACCTTAACTCATTGGCAGTAAACCCCTTATCAACTAACTGTGACAAGGTGTAGAGGTTGCCTTTGCTCTTGGACATCTTCTCTCCCTCGACCATCAAGTGGGCGCTATGGAACCAGTGGGCAGCGAAGCCCTTCACGCCCGTGGCGCATTCTGACTGGGCGATTTCGTTCTCGTGATGCGGAAAGCAGAGGTCGATGCCGCCGCCATGCAGATCGAAGGTCGCACCGAGATGGGCGAGGGACATCGCGGAGCATTCGATGTGCCAACCAGGGCGGCCTTCCCCCCAGGGAGAGGGCCAGAAGTTGGCGCCATCCTCAGGCTTACGGGATTTCCAGAGGGCGAAGTCCGAGGCTGACTCGCGCTCGTACTCGTCTGCATCGTTCGCTTCGCCCGCAGAGTTCTCGGCCTGAGTTTGCAGTTTGGAGAAGTCGATGTGGTTGAGCTTCCCGTAATCTGGGCAGCTGCAGACCTTAAAGTAGACCGAACCATCCTTGGCCACGTAGGCGTGCCCACGATCGACCAAAGACTTAATCATCGCCACCTGCTGAGGGATATGGACGACCGCACTCGGCTCAACGTGGGGAGGAAGCAGACCCAGCGCTAGGCAGTCAGCATGGAACTTGTCTGTCCAGCCCTGGGTGAATTCGGCCAAAGTCTGCCCAGCAGCTTGGGCCCCCCGGATGGTCTTATCATCGACGTCGGTGATATTCCGGACGTGCTTAACCTGCATCCCAGCGATTTCAAGGGTTCGGCGGAGGACGTCCTGGACCGCAAAAGTCCGAAAATTACCGATATGGGCCGGCCCGTATACGGTGGGACCGCAGCAATACATGCCGAAAGTCTCGTGCCCGGGCTTCATCAGCAGCGGGCGCTTCTCGCGGGACATCGTATCGTGCAGGAACACGGCCATAGGCGTGTGAGTTAGCAAACTCAGCCCCCCCGGGGCGAGACGGAACTGAAGGGAGGTTAGCGCTGCAGGACGCGGACGTAATCCACCTGAAACTGCGCCGGGAAGGGCGTCTCTGGATCGACCGGACCCCCGAAGCCGCCACCGACCGCCAAGTTCAGCACCATATAGAACTTTTGGTCGAAGGGCGCCGGGAACGGCCCGCCCACCGTCGACCACTCTTTGAGTTCCTGATATTGAACGCCATCGACGAACCAGCGAATCACGCCCTGCTGCCACTCCACCGCGAACAGATGGAAATCTTGGGAAAAGTCCCCCTTGGGTAGCCGGTAGGTTTGTCCCTTAAATTTATTATGAGGCCAGGCATTCCCGTAATGGATGGTACCGTGCACCTGTTGGGGCTCCTGACCCTTGAACTCCATGATGTCGATTTCGCCACTGGAAGCCCAGCCGCCATACTTCTCGTCGGAAGGCAGCATCCAGAAAGCTGGCCAGAGGCCCTTCCCGGCCGGAAGCTTCGCGGACATCTCAAAGCGCCCATAAAGCCAATCCGCCCGGCGTTTGGTTCGAATGCGGGCCGAGGAAAAGTTTTTCTGCACCCCGGCCACATTCAAGTTATCGCGGCGAGCCTCGATGATCAGATGACCATTCTCGACGCGCAGATTGGCCGGACAATCTAGGTAATATTGTAATTCATTATTGCCGCCGCCATGGCCGTTTTCTTCGACCGCCCATTTAGTCCAATCGAGTTCCTTACCGTTGAAGTCATCGCGCCAGACCTCACGCCATTCGGCAGCGGCGGCTGAAAGCACCATGAAGAGTAGGACTAATAGGCGGGGCATGGCCTACTCTGCACCTCAATCCCAACATTCGACAACCCCATAAAGCCAAAACGGCTTGTTTAAACTGCCTCAAAACCCGATAAATAAACCCCAACCCACCACCCATGAAACTCGGAACCAAGTCCCTACACGCTGGCCAGAAGCCCGACCCGACCACCGGATCGCGCGCCGTGCCGATCTACCAAACCACCAGCTACCAGTTCCGCGACACCGAACATGCCGCAAACCTCTTCGGCCTGAAGGAGCTCGGCAACATCTACACGCGTATCATGAACCCGACGACGGATGTACTGGAGCAGCGCGTCGCCGCACTCGAAGGGGGCTCAGGCGCACTCGCCCACTCCTCCGGCCAAGCCGCCATCACTGCGTCGATCTTGAATATCGCGGGTGCCGGCGACCACATTGTCTCCGTGGCCCAGCTGTACGGCGGCACTTACAATCTTTTTCACTACACCCTTCCCAAACTGGGCATCCAAGTCTCTTTCGTTGACGGCGACGATCCTGAGAACTTCCGCAAAGCCGTGAAGTCGAACACCAAGGCCTTCTACGGCGAAGGCCTGGGTAATCCTCGACTCAACATCCTTCCCTTCGCCGAGGTCGGTAAGATTGCCCAGGAAGTCGGCGTGCCGCTGATCGTCGATAACACCGCCCTCTCGCCCTACCTGAATCGTCCGTTCGAACACGGCGCCAATATCGTTGTCCATTCCGCCACCAAACACATCGGTGGCCACGGCACCTCCATCGGCGGCATTGTCGTCGACGGCGGCAACTTCAACTGGGGCAACGGCAAGTTCCCCGGCTTCACTGAACCCGACATGTCCTACCACGGCCTGCCGCACTGGGAGGCCTTCAAGGCCTTCGCTCCCGCGGGCGGGGCCAATATCGCCTTCATTATGAAGATGCGCCTGCAGTTCCTGCGCGATGTCGGTAGCTGCATCTCACCCTTCAACTCCTTCCTGCTCCTCCAGGGCCTCGAGACCCTGCACCTGCGCATGGAACGTCATTGTGCCAATGCCCTGAAGGTTGCCCAGTACCTGGAATCCCACCCCAAGGTAAAATGGGTCAATTATCCGGGCCTCAAATCCTCCAAGTACCACGATCTGGCTAAAAAATACCTGACCAACGGCTACGGCGCCTTGGTCGGCTTCGGCCTGAAGTCTGGCTTCGAAGGTGGCAGCAAGTTCATCAATGCCCTCGGGCTACATAGCCACGTTGCGAATATCGGAGATGCGCGCTCGCTGGCGATTCACCCGGCCTCCACGACGCACTCGCAGCTCTCCGCCGAAGAGCGCCAAAGCGCGGGCGTCACTGATGACTACGTTCGCCTCTCGGTGGGCATCGAAGACATCGAAGATATCATCGCCGACCTCGAGCAGTCCTTGGCCAAGGCCTAAATTAACCTCCAAGATGCGTATCAGGGCGGGCCATTAGGCCCGCCCTATTTTATACCCGCACCTTCGCCGCGTCGAAATCGTGATATTCCAGGAACTGCCGGGCACCTTCGTCGCCCATGTAGGCGGAGAGCAGCTTGGGGTCGGTCTGGGTAAGGTCCACGACGATCAGCCCGTCGAGACACCCCCCGAAACCTTCATCGACATTGAACGCGATGAGTCGGCCATTCAATTTAAGGTAATGCTTGAGCAGCACTGGCACCGTCTTGGCGTCAGGCTCAAGGTCACTCACCAGACTCGAAACGTGCTCGAGATCAAAAGCGCAACGCTGCAAAACATCGAGGTCAGCATCCCGCAGGCTCATCGATCGTGGCGGATTCTTCGCCCGAACGAACGGCAATAAATCATCGGCCGAACGGTTGTTCTGCAAATACGACAGGATGAGATCCTTGGAGGCCTGGCCGTATTCCGGATTGATACTTACCGGCCCGAACAAGAGGTGATACTTTGGAAAACGCATGACGTAGCGGCCAATTCCTCGCCAGAGTAGCGGCAAGCTATTCGGACGCCGCTGGTATTCCTGCCGAATAAACGACCGCCCCATCTCCAAGGCCGGGTCCATGCGTCGGAAGAAGTCGCCCTTAAATTCAAAAAGCGTGGAGGTGTAGAGCCCATGCTTGCCCTGTAATGGCAGGATGCGGTCGGTTGGGCCCAGACGATAACCACCGACAACTTGGGCCGCCTTATCATCCCACAGGACGATCTGGTCATACCAAGCATCGAACGCGTCGAGATCGCAGTCCAAGCCCGTACCTTCGGAAACCGAGCGAAACGTCACTTCGCGCAGCCGACCCACCTCGCGTAAGGTATGCGGGAGATCCTTGCCAAGGAAGCGGTAGACCTTGAAATCGCCGCTGGTCAGCAGGAGGTCTTCTGCCGGTAGGCTTTGTAGTTCAGCTTGGATTAAACGCGGATTAATTGGACTAATGACCGGGGTCTGAACAACGCCACTGCTCGCTGCGGCCGACCTGACTGCCGTTTCCCGGGAGGAAAGCAACTCACAGCGTAAACGCAGGAAGCTCGTGGCCTCATCATCATCGGGATGGTCCGCCAATTGGGCAGGGGTCACTGGATTGGCCGTCCTTAGCCGAATCACCTTCCCGCGATGATGCAGAAACTCTCGGAGCAGTAGGAGCGTGCGAATCCGCGGGTGCGCCAACCCGAGCGTCTGGAATAGATTGGAATTCCGGCCTTCGATACGCAGCGGCAAGATGGAAGCGCCCACCTTGCGTGCCATTCGAATCATCAAAGGCGACCAGACCGAGTCCGTGACACGACGTTCGCGTAATTTCAAACTCGAGACCTCGCCGGCCGGGAAAGTCATGATACACCCGCCCGCCCGGAGATGCGCCAGCATCCGGCGCGTGCCCGCGATATTGGCAGGATCAGCAGACTTCGGGTCGAAGGGATTAACCTCGACCAACCAAGGTCGGATACCCGGAATCTGTTGCAGCCAACGATTACCGACAATCAACGTGTCTGGACGGACACGTAGGAGAAAATCCATCGCCACCAGCCCATCCGCCAACCCATGCGGGTGATTGGCCATCACAATTAATGCACCGGAACGCGGAATCCGAGCCAGGCATTGATCAGCCCACGAAGCGGTGACGCCAGCTTGCTCGAGCGCTGATGTGAAAAAATCCGGCCGACCTGCCGCGAGAATCCGCGCCAGAAAAGCATCAAAAGCCCGGACCTTAAAGAACCTATCCAAAACTGGCTCGGACCAACCCAGCGGGCCGAGACTCGCTCGCAGCTCATCCGCATTACTCGTTATGGCCTTCTGCGTCATCTATGGCGAGTATGCCACGGACGTGTACGGAATCAGCGGCGACCGCGTGACAATATCGTGTCAGGTAGAAGGGAAACCGAAGAACTCACGCGCATTACGTGTGACCACCTCGGCGACTTCATCCGTCGGCAGCCCAAGTAATTCAGCGGCCTTGGCACAGATTTCCGGAAGGTAGGCCGGTGTATTTTCCTTACCACGGACGGATTGCGGAGCGAGGTAGGGCGAATCGGTCTCCAGCATCAAGCGGGCGAGTCCCTGCGCTTTGAGGGCCTGGCGGATCTCTTCGGACTTTGCGTAAGTGATGATCCCGGTGAAGGAGGCACGGCCGCCGCGCTGGTTGATCTGACGAACCTGCTCCAGCCCCTCAACGAAACAATGGAAGACCACCTTCCGCCAATCGACTCCACTGCCATCAATGAGCCGAACGCAGTCGTCGAACGCATGGCGGGAGTGGATGACCACCGGGCAGCCGAACTGATAAGCCAGCATCAGCTGGCGACGGAAGGCTTCCTGCTGCCAGCCCTTGACACGCTCGGCCTCGGCGACGTCGGACGGGAGACGGAAATAATCGAGTCCAATCTCCCCGAGGGCTGCGGGGTGGGTCTGGTCGGCGAAGTAAGGCGAGATGGCGGCAACCGTCTCCTCCCAACCTTCCTCCACATGACAAGGGTGCAGGCCCACCGTATGGCGAAAGAAATCTGGCTGAGTTGAAGCCAACTCCCGGTAGTCGGACCAATCCTTGAGGTCAGTACCGATGGCGACCACGCCTTCGACGCCCACCGCACGACATTCGCCCACCCATGCGGCGAGCCGACCCGCCTTGAGGACGGATTCAGGATGACAATGGGAGTCCAACAGGCGCACGGGGTGATTAGGCTAGCCGGCGATGAAAGGGCAAGACCACAGCCCGGCCTTGAAAAGGCCGCCCCACCCTACACCTTGGCCGCATGTACCACTGGCTGATGAAGTCTGAACCCGATGAGTTCTCCTTCCAAGAACTCGAACGTAAGGGCAAGGAACCGTGGACGGGCGTACGCAATTACCAGGCGCGTAACTTCATGCGCGCCGCCAAAGTCGGCGACCTCGTGCTGTTCTATCATTCCAACTGCGACGAGCCAGGCATCATCGGCGTCGCCAAGGTCTCCAAGGAAGCCTTCAACGATCCGACGCAATTCGAACCCAAGTCTGATTATTACGACGCCAAGTCGACCAAGGATAATCCCCGCTGGAGTTGCATCGAGGTATCGTATTACCAGTCATTCAAACAGCTCGTCAGCCTACCCGACCTCCGCGAATGCGCAGCACTCAAGGAGATGCTCATCCTCCGACCGGGCAATCGACTCTCCGTCACCCCCGTGACCGCCGCGGAGTTCAAGGCAATCGCTGGACTAGGCGGACTCAGGAAGTAGCCTCTTCAGTCGGCAGCCACATCGCCAGGATGGCGGCGGGCAGAAAAAGGAACGAGGCATAAAGCAGGACCGAGCTAAAATCAGAGGGCTTGGCGAAGATGCCGAAGAAGACCGTGCCGGCGGCGGCGAACACACGACCGATATTATAACTGAAGCCAGCACCCGTCGTGCGCAACAAGGTCGGGAAGAGCGGCGGCAAGGCCATCGTAAAGAGACCGAAGACCCCTTGGCAGAAACCGATACCCGCATAGAGCGCATAGGTCGCGGACAGGCTCCATGGCATGGCAAAAGTGACGGCCATCAGAACGAAGTAGACGCCGAAGAAAACCGCCAAAGCTCGGCGGTAGCCGAAACGCTGCGCCGCCCAGCCAGAAGCGAAGTTGCCAATCACGGAAGCGGAGATGACCCAGAAGAGAGCGACCGAGACAATCTTGGCCTTGATGGCCATTGCCTCCACCTCGGGCTTGCCGGACGTAAGTGCCATTACTGCAGGATGTGAACGGATGAACGCCTGCTGCCAGAACATGAAGCACCAGTGTCCGGTTAGCGAAATCGCGCACAACAACGAGGCAATCATCGTGGTGCGACGAATATTAAAGCTGAAGAGTTCGCTCATCGGCGGCGCGGAGCGCTTCCCCTGTTCGGCAGACCATTCGGCTGTCTCAGGTACCTCTTTACGAATCCAAAGCGTGACAAACGCCGGCAGCACGCCGATCAGAAAGACCCAACGGGGACTGTAACCAGGAACCAGCTGAAGAAGGAACACAGCGGCAATAGCAGCGAGAATCCCGAAGTTGACCGCACACTGAAGTACGGCCGCAATCCACGGGCGCCACTTCTTCGGCCAAGTCTCGGAGAGCAGCGAAGCGCCGACCGCCCATTCACCACCGATGCCGAGTGCCGCCAGGAAGCGAAAAATCATCAGCTGCCACCAAGTGTGGGCAAAGAATGAAAGGCCGGTGAAGAGTGCGTAGGTGAGAATCGTCAGGACCAGCGTACGGCTCCGACCGAGGCGGTCACCGATGATGCCAAAGAAGGCCCCACCCAAGGCCCAGCCGAGCAAGAAGGCCGCCTGAATGTACGAACTATAACGGCCGACATCAGGGTCGGTCTCCTTGACCATTAACAGCTCGGCCACGAAGACCGTCGCGACGAGCGTGTAGAGGTGGAGATCGAGACCATCGAAGAACCAGCCAAGCCAGGCGGCGAAGCCAGACTTCTTCTGATGGATGGAAAGCTCGCTCCACTTGGTAGCTTCGGCGGGGGTCTCGCTCATGGAGTGACAGTTGAAACGGCCTAGAAATTAGCAAGGCGGGCTTTGCGGCCCGCCCTGCGATGAGGACTTATTTCTTGGCGTCGGCCTTCTTGGCCTTCGGCGCCGGCGAAGGCGTAAAGGGCTGATTCGTCATGGCACCGGGGGCGACCTTGAGAAGGTTAGGCGTCATATCCGCCGCCTTGGTATCACCCATGGCCCACTTGAGGCCACCGACGAGAATCTGCTGGAAAGTCGGGTTGGTCCAAACGTCATCGCGGTGACCCATGGCGGTGTACCAGACGCGGCCTTTGCCCTCTAGGCGGGCCCAGGTGTTCGGATAGGCCGGACGCTTGTAGTCGTCGCCATCCAGGGCAGGATCATTGAAAACGGCGAGCACGTGGATATCGGCGACGAAATCCTTCAGCGTATACCACTCTTCGATGAACTCGTACGAAGCCCCCACCTTGGCGAAGCCAGGGAAGGAAGGGTCGATCACCTGATTGCGACCAACCTGCTGCTTGCCGTGGCGGATGAACTCAGCGCCAAGGAAATGCACGTAGTCATCGGCCTTATCGCCGTGATTCTTAAAACGCTCCGGCCCTTTGGCGGATTCGTTATCCGTGTGGAAAGTATCGGCGGCGGAATGCGTGCCAACGAAGCCCTTACCACTGCGGACATAATCGAAGAGCGCCTTCTTGCCCGCGAGCGTCATCGGAGGATTCTTGTCGGTACCTTCGGAGCAGAGGTCGCCGGTGGTGTAGAACATCACGGTGTCGAACTGCGCGAGATACTCGGGCGAGAACTTCGAACCATCCTTGGAGAAGACGAATTCGATATTATGAGCGGCACCGATCTCGAGGAGCTGTTTTTCAGCGAAGCTGGGTTGGCCCTTCTTGTAGGAAATCACCTCGTGTTCGTAGCCCGAAGACTTGGTGAAGAAGAGCACCTTGCGCTTAGGGGCGTCGGCGGCGAGGGCACTGAACGCGAGCAGGCACAGGAGGAATGAACGGAACATCATGGGATTGGGGTGGGCTTGAACAAACCCTCCCCGACCACGCTAGCAAGCCGATTGGGGGTTAAAGCCCCGCGGAACAGCGGGCAGGCGGCAAATCGCGGGTAATTTCGGCTAATCGATAACCGAAACCGCTACCGTGTAGACTAGAGCCATCGACCATCCCGCCACGGCGGGAATAGAGCGCGGGATGCACCTTGGCTTCGGCGGCCGATGCCGCGGGATAGAACTGCATGCCGTTCGTTTCCACCCCGGCGATGGTCGGCGCATGGGCGGCGAGGAGGATGTGCGTCATCTGCGCCATCATCGGATTTGTCAGATCTTGGACCATCAGCTGCATCCCGTGGGCGCGGGCCCAGCAGAGACTGAGGAGCGCACCCGTCTGAGTTTTACAGGTTTTGAGCGCGACGCCCGTCCAGCCGAGTTCGCGTCCGAGACGGACGATGCGCCAGTCATGGGCGCTCTCGTCGAGGAAGAGCGGCATGCGAGCGCTGACTGAATGGACATCGATGCGATGCTCCTCGAGCTCGTAGGGGAAAGGCTGTTCGACGTAGCTCAGGCGTTGCCAGAGTTCGGGCAATTCGGCCTTCACGCGATCCAGGACGCCGTTGACGTAGGCCGGGTCCACGACCGTGCAATTGAAGTCGGCCGTGAAGAGTTCGACCCCGAGCGACAGGCCGATGGCCGCGATGCACTTCAGGCGCTCGAAATCCCAAGCCGCATCATTACCACGCAGCTTCACCTTCAGTGCCTTGAGTCCATCGACACGAATCCACTCATCAAGGGAGGTCGGGTAGCCGTCGGTGAGCACGTTGGCCCCCGCCTCGGCGAGGGTCAGGAAATCCAACCCTCCCACGAGATGCCACGCCAGCAGCTTAGTCGTGACCGGAGAGCGGAAATACTCAGACGGATAGCGTCCGGCGAAATTCACCTGCGGGGCGTCAGCCGCCGGAGTGAGGTACGATGACAAATCGCGATTCATCCAAGGAGCACAATAGGTCGTATAGGTCGGAATGCCGTGGGCATTCCCGTAGGCATCGTGCAGGGCGAGGTCGAAGGGCGAGCAACAAACTAGCGCGGCAAGGGTCGGGACAACGACGCCTTCGGGCAACGTCGTGTTAAATTTCTGGAGCAGTGTTGGCATCATTTGCTCCAGAAACTCATGGCCAACCTCCATGGCGTGGCCGCGGACAGGATAAGAGGCGTAGGCCTCCGTGAGCACATTGCAGAAATCCTGCAAAGCCTTGAGGCGAACATCATAGGCCACCGGCGAGGGCCAAACCCATTGTACGCTCAGCGGGGTTTCACCCCACCCTTCGGCCCGGGAGCCATCGGCCTTCTCGACCGTGACGCAGACGCGGGCGCAGACCACGCTCGTCACCGTCTCATGGCCAAACTTTAAAGGCAGACGCAGCGTGACCGGCAAGGCATGCCAGCGCACCGCACGGATCTGGACGTCGCGAGGGTTCATGAAATTATTCCTGCAAAGCCTGACCGGAGGTTTCCTTCCCTAGAAAAGCGACGAACAAGCCAACCAGGTAGACGAAGGTGATAGCAGCGGCGGCATGCTGATAGCCACCGAGGATTTCAACCAACTTCCCACTGAGCAGAACAAAGGGAACTGCGATCAGCCTACCCGTATTGTAGCAGACCCCTTGCCCCGTTGCCCGGACGCGGGTCGGAAATAGCTCAGGTAAGTAGAGCGGGAAGAAGCCGAAGAACGCCGTCGCCGACATACCGAGGGTGAAGACCTTCAGGGCCATCAGCCACGGGAAGATGCCGAAAAGCCTGGGACCGCTCCAATCAGCGTCCGTCCGATAAATCCACATGGTCGCGGCAAGGGCGAACATACAGAGTAATTGATACCCAGTCCGCCGGCGAAAGCGGGCCAACAGCAAGGGGGCGACCATCGTGCCGACACAGGCCCCGACAGAAACAATAACCATCGCGAGCGCCTTCGCCCGAGGACTCTCCGGGCCGGCCAATTCGGAAATCCAGAGCGGAATCCATTGGACCGCACCCCAAGTACCAATGAAAACTACCGACACCATCAAGATTCCTGAAACCGTTGGGACGAGCAGTTCACCACTGAAGATTTCAGCTAGACGGGATTTGGCGGGCACCGTCGATAATGCCTCCTTCGCATTGGCGCGCTCCCACTTTTCAGATTCGGGGACGAAGAGACGAATCAGTAAAGTCAGGATGGCGGGCGAAGCTCCGATTAAGAAATGGATGCGCCAAGAATTCTCATCCGCTGGCTTCAGTAATGCCATGCAGCCCACGAGCACCATACCGAGGTTCGCCGCCATACCGATGGCACCTGCCATCTTGGAGCGATGCCGTTCTGGCCAAGCTTCCATGACGAGGGCCACCCCGAGCGCCCATTCACCACCCATGCCGAGAGCGGCCATGAAGCGAGCGCCAGCGAGATGAAGTGGGTCAGTCGCAAAATAACAGACCCCGCTGAAGATCGAATAGAAAAGAATACTAAAGGACATCGCCTTCACCCGTCCAATGCGGTCTCCCAGCCAACCGAAGGCAGCACCACCAAAGGCTGCGCCAACTAGGAAAGCAGCCGTGATATTACCCATCCATACGCCGACCCAACCATTAATCGCCTGGTTACCAAGTTCGACGACATCGGGCGGCGCCATGCTCTTTAACGCGGGCCCCGCCAGCATCGGAAAAAGCGCCTGCTCGTACCCATCCATCATCCAACCTAGAAAGCCGGCCAGGAGGGTCATCTGCATCCCCTTGGTGATGGCATCGTTCTTCGAATCGGTAAGGGTCATGGTTTCGGCTCCATCAGATGGACTAATCACGAGGCTTCAAGGAACGATTTACCCTACGGCGGTTGGGACTTGTTCCGTCGCACGGGTTTGGCGTTAATGGGGGATATCAATCCCTCACGCATGAGCACCCCGACGCACCCCGAGCCCATCGGCATGATTCGCCGTAAGCGCCGCATCGAAGGCAGCTCCGCTATCCTGCTCCCCTTCCACGCCAACGGTGATATCGACTGGGTGGGCTTCACGGTGCACGTCCGCCGTACCGTTGCAGCGGGCCTGGCTCCGGCCGTAAACATGGATACTGGCTTCGGCAATCTCATCGACGACACAATCCGTCGGAAAGCCCTGCAAATCACCCAAGCGGAGACGGGCGGTAAATGGTTTGTCGCTGGCGCCTTCGTCCTCGATCAACCCGGGGCCGCCTTCGACCTCGCCGCCTACGCCCGCCAGATTGATTTGATTCAGCAGTACGGGGGCACACCGGTCATCTTTCAGAGCTACGGCCTAACCGATCAAAGCGATGAAAAAATCGTGGAGGCGTATGCCGCCATCGGCCGCCATGCCCCGCGATTCGTGGGCTTCGAACTCGGCCAGATGTTTGCGCCGTTCGGAAAAATCTATTCGCTCGAGGTCTACCGAGGATTGATGGGCATCGACTCATGCATCGGCGCCAAGCATTCGTCTCTCCGCCGCGACCTCGAATGGGAACGCCTCGCCCTGCGCGATGCCACCCGCCCAGACTTCCGCGTCTACACTGGCAACGACCTCGCCATCGACATGGTGATGTACGGCAGCGACTACCTTCTCGGGCTGAGCACCTTCGCTCCCGAAGCCTTTGCCTTACGGGACAAAGCCTGGGAAAACGGCGACGCCTCCTTCTACGAGATTAACGACCTTCTTCAGTATCTCGGCTTCCTCGCCTTTCGCCCACCTGTCCCTGCATATAAACACTCTGCTGCGATGTTCCTCAAACTTCGGGGCTGGATTGGGTGCGACGACACCCACCCGCGCTCGGCCAAGCGTCCGGAATCTGACCGTGAGATCCTCGCCGACCTCGCCCGTCGGATCGAAGCGCTCCGCTGAGCCATGAGTACGCCCTTTAAACTCACCCGAGTCGCATCCCTCAAGACCGTCGCGGACTTCCGCACCCATTGTGCCGCCGTTGGCGCCGACCTCCCCTTGGAGGATTCCATCGAAGCCGGGCCGGGCAACCCGCTCCTCCGGCCGATTACGCGGACAACCATTAACGGAAAGACCATTGGTAATAGCATCGCCATCCACCCTATGGAAGGCTGGGACGGCACCACCACCGGCGGGATCTCACAGGAGATGAAGCGGCGCTGGCAGCGCTTCGGGGCAAGCGGAGCGAAACTTATTTGCGGGGCGGAAGCCATGGCCGTGAGGGCCGATGGACGGGCGAACATGAATCAGTTAATTATCAACAAAACGAACCAAGCCGGCATCACCGAACTCGTCGGTATCCTAAAGGCCGAGCACCTCACGCGCTGGGGTTCGGTCGATGACTTGGTCATCGGCTTCCAACTCACCCATTCCGGACGCTTCTGCCGCCCGCATGACAAGAAACGCTGGGAATCGCGCGTGGCTTACCGCCACCCACTCCTCGATAAGAAGTTCAACGTCACTTCTGACGACCAAGTCCTAACCGACGCTGACGTCGATGAACTGATTCGCTGCTATGTCCGCGCCGCCCGCATCGCCCGCGATTGCGGGGCCGACTTCGTCGACCTCAAGCACTGCCACGGCTACCTCTTACACGAATTCCTCAGCGCCCATACCCGACCCGGCAAGTTCGGTGGGAGTTTCGAAAATCGTACGCGCATTCTGCGTAACATCATCGCTGGTATTCGCGCGGACAGCAACGCCATCGATATCGGCGTGCGCCTCAGCCTATTCGATATGGTACCCTTCCGACCGGACCCCGCCTTGAGCGTCCCCGGCAAGCTCGGCCCCGGCATCCCGGAGGAACACGCCCATCTCCTGCCCTACCATTTCGCCTTTGGCATCAACCCGGCTAAGCCCACCGAGATCGACCTCACCGAAACCTTTGCCTTCGTGCAGCTCCTCGGCGAATTGGGCGTGAAGATTCTCAACACCACGGCGGGCTCGCCTTATTACACGCCACATCTCCAGCGCCCCGCGGCCTACCCGCCCAGCGATGGCTATCAGGCGGCCCACGATCCCCTCATAGATGTAGCCCGCCAAGTGCAGGCAGTTCGGGCCGTCCGTAAACAAGCACACCACGGCATGATCGTTGTCAGTTCCGGGCTCAGTTACGTCCAGGAATACCTCCCGCACCTCGCTCAGCACATCCTGCGCACGGGCGGTAGCGACTCCATCGGTATTGGTCGGGCCGTCCTCAGTTACCCCAGCATGCTGACCGATGCGGCCCAGAACGGCAGTATAGAAACCAAATTTATCTGCCGGACCTTTAGCGACTGCACGACCGCTCCGCGCAACGGTTTGATATCGGGCTGCTACCCACTCGACAAGTTCTACACCGCCAAGCCGGAGTTTCAGCAGCTCAAGGACATCAAGAAGAACGTCGGCGCCTAAGGCCCGCTCAGGGCTTTTCGAAAATCAGCAGGTGCTGCCACGGCAGATTCGGCTTATTGACCACGAACTTGAAGCCCGCGGCCTCGAATTCCTTGCGTGCCTGAGCTTCCGTCATCTTGTGATGCGTCTTGATCGGAACGTTATCGTCCTCAGCGCGATATTCCAAAAGGTAGATGCGCCCCTTGGATTTCAAAGCAATCCGGAGCGAAGCCAGCATTTCTACCGGATGGTCAAACTCGTGATAAGCATCAACCATCAGGGCGGCATCAATCGAAGCAGGCGGTAATTGGACAGACTCAATCGTGCCCAGATGTGGCTGGACGTTCTTAACGCCAAGTTTGTCCGACTCTTTCTTCAGAAAATCGATCATCTCAGGCTGAATGTCGACGGCCACCACCTTTCCCTTCGGCAATTTGCGGGCGATACGAAAAGAATAGTACCCCGAACCCGCCCCGATATCGGCAAGCACTGCGTCCGGAGCTAAATCGAGCAGTGCGATGGCCTTGGAGGGCGCCTCTTCTTTCTCGCGATTACTGCGCTCCAGCCAACCAATACCGGGATGGCCCATCACCTGGGCAATCTCGCGCCCCATGTAGGTGCGACCGATTCCATCATTGGAAGGCTTGCAGGAGCCATAGGGCGCCTCGGCGGCAACAAGCGCATCGACCCCTAGACAGGCAATCAGCAGTAATAAGTTTCGGGGCATACCAGCGATACTGCGAAGACCACTGAGCCGTTGGAAACAAAAAGGGCCGACAAAATGTCGGCCCTTTTAAATCAGCGAAAGAATCGCTTACTTCTTTTGGCAGGTACCAGCCTTGGCGGCAGCAGGCATTACGACTACCTTGCGATTTTCGACACCGTTCCGACCTTTTTCAAAGCGATCATCGCGATCGAAACGCTCATCGCGCTCGTTGTGATTCGTAACTTGCGTGCAGGGCTGCTTGGCCACAACAACCGCAGGAGGCGGTGTAGGCTTAGTCGTGGTCGTCGTCGTGGTCGTTGTGGTGGACGAGGCAGCGAGCAAAGAACCAGCAGAGAGAAGGAGCACGGCAAGAACAGGAGGGGTCTTCATGTTGGATGTAAACTACCCGAAGAAGCCCCTCTTGCAATAGATTTCCTTGGGAGATACTTCGGTTTATCGGTCTAGTTGACATGTTTAACCTCCCTAGACTGCGGGGATTTTGACTCTAATTTTACACACCAATTACCACCCTCTTAATGAACGGATAGGCTCTTGCATGGGCACTTAGACTAGGTGATAATCCTTATACACACCCAGGTGGGGCTATTATGGCAGACCAAAGAAAAGCACGCCGAGGATTCAGCCTCGTTCTTTCGCTCACCGTCATGGCGATGCTGGTCTTGGTGATTATTGTCCTGGCCTCCTTCATCTCGGTCGAAGCCCGCCTTTCGAGTCATAGCCAGCAAAAGATCCACGCAAAGCTCAACGCCATCGTTTCGCTAAAACTCGCCCTGGGGCATCTCCAACAGGAAGCGGGACCCGATCAGCGCTCCACCGCCCGGGCAGACATCACCCAACCAGGCGTCCTCCCCTCCGCCTTAAAAAACCCCATGTGGACGGGGATTTGGCGGACAGATTTCCCCGACATGCCCCCGGCATGGTTGGTCAGCGGACGACATGATGTCCCAGCGGGCTCCCAGTCGGTCACCCTCGGCCCAGCGGCCGAATCGTTAAGCAGTTACCAACGGTTCTCGAGTTCCCGACTCACCGGAGACTATCCGCTATCGATCTGGGTGCCTTGGCAAGCCGACTACACCCCGCCCGCTGATCGAACCGTCCCCTTGGTCGGCGCAGGCAGCACCACGGGCCCAGAGAGTGGCCTCACCAGCGCGAGTTCGCTGAGCATCGCCAAGCCCAGCGGTCTCGTCACCCTCGCGAGAATCGATCTACCTGGAGCCAGCATCGGGGGCGATGCACCCGGCAATATCACTGGAAGCTACGCTTACTGGATTGGGGACGAGGGTATCAAGGCACGCATCAATCTCGCGGATATACGCAACCAGCAGGCACCTACGGCGGATCAACTCATCTCGCTCCGCAGCCCATCGGCCGCCGCCTTCAACCTGCTGCCTGGCCTGGGCACCCTCGCCAAACCCACCGACCTCGGGCTCATCGATAAAGCCTCTAACTTAAGCCTGACTTCCGGCTTCACCGCCACCACAGGTTTATTCACTAATTGCGATAAGCGTCTTTTTCATGATATTAGTTTCATCTCCGCGGGGGTCTTGGCCGACTCGGCCAACGGCGGGCTCAAACGCGACCTCTCCGTCGCCTTTGAACTGAGCGATAATCAATTCGCCGCCAGCGAGTTTGGCAGCGGTATCGATGGCAGCTCCGGGAAACTCGCAGCGGCGAGCCATAACCTCGCGGGCTTCGAATCCAATCCCGCACCGATTATGAAAATCGGTACGAGCGGCCTGAACTACAAGGCGGCCCCCATCTTCAATCGGTCAAACTTCCAAGGAACCCTTTTATCGCCCCAAGTGGTACGCGGCCCAACTTGGTGGGCGCTGCGCGACTACCATCGGCTGTATAAACAATTAGGCTGGGGCGGCTCAAGTAATGTCGCCCCCCGCAGCCTCGGCAGCGCCCCGACACTGCTCGCACGTTCCTACTATCCAAACGTCGGCGCTTCCCACCCAGAAGGGACCCCGACAATCCCGAACATCACGGACCCGATTACGGGCGTCACATACCCCGACACCTCGCATCTTCGCGACAGCCTTTACACTTATTCCGACATCTTTAATGGCAGCCAAACTGCCACCCTTAATCCCAACGCCGCCGACTTCATGGGCGGCGACACCACCAAGCCCATCCCCCGCCCCCTCAATTGCGCCGTCACGCCTTATGTGAGCCGGGTCCAGTTGGTCGCCAGCGTCAATAAAACGGTGACGGTCACCCTCAGCGATCCCATCCGAACGTGGAACGGGAAAAGGTGGGTCTGGGTGCAATACACGACGACCACCGTGAGCCTTGAGCTTAACCTTACCCCCGTCGTTTCCATCCATAATCCCTACAACGTCGCCCTGCAGTTCCGGAGCATGAAAGCCAGCAACGATGAATCCGTCGCCATATCATTCTCAGATATGTCCAAATGGAATTTCGTAGTGCGTAATTATGCCGACCCCACCCACCCGCAGAGCATTCCGATGAGCCAGTTCTTCAACATGCAGCAGGCCTCCACGTCGACCGCCGCAGACATGTTTAAACTTTTCCTGCCCAAGGACGTCGTCATCGGTCCAGGTGAAACCCGTGTCTTCTCCTGCCCGCCGGGCACGCAGAGCTGGAATCAAGCGGTGAAGCTATCCAATAGTTATTCCACCACGGGCGGCTTCTTCGATCACGCTGACCAGTGGGGCTTCGGCGCCGCCAACGTGTTCGACTTCACCCACGCCATCGGGATGCAAATCAATCCCGCCAGTGGCAATTTCCGCATGCGCCATGCGCTCACTTGCTGGCCCAACGATATCATAAAAGACAGCGGTAGCACTGCCGACTTCTTCTTTAATAGCAGCGAGAAATCTGAATTAGTTCACTCGAATATTAATGCTAACGCCTATACGAACCTTAAGCCTGGCACCAACGGGTACCCCGTGGGTGAAAAGTTCTTCCTGACTTACGACGCCATCCACGACAAATACGACGCCTTCGGAAACCCGAACGAACCGTCCATCATTACCGTGATTGAAATCGCGGCCAAGACGGCCGACGCCAACGTCGCGGACACGCGTTCCACCCCTTACCCCAGCCCCTTCCCCACCTTGACCCACTCGAATCCTTGGGCGGCGAGTAGCCGACCCGACGGGGCGGGCCGGGATCCCGTCACGAATGCGATCATCAACGGGCCCGTGCCAAGTTATGAATTAAAAATCACCACCCCCGACTCATGGGATAACCTCATCGAATTGGTTCCCTCGGCGGACATGACTAAAACGAATGGCTATGCTGGCTACTCCCATGGTTCGGATGGCAGCGACAAAGTCATCTTGAGCGAAGTCCCGCTCGTCCAGCCCACCTCCCTCGCCCAGTATGCTCACGCGAACCTCGAAACCCGGGACCAACAGCCACTTCTGAGCATCGGCAACAGCTTCGCCTCCACCCTGGTGCCAACGGAAAACGCGTGGTGCCATAACAGTGGCGCCAACTGGACCGAATACGACCAGACATACCTACTCAACGCGGCCATCTGGGATGGTTTTTTCCTTTCAAGCATCGGTCCACAAATGGCGACCAGTAGCACCAGCCCGCTAGCCCCGCGGCTCAGTAACCTGACCGGCTTCACGCAGTATTATGCTGATACAAGCGCCGCCCTCGACACCCTCTACGTTGAAGACCCTAACCTCAACGGAGACACCCCACATACTGTAAAAAAGAAAGCAGACGTCATTAAAGACTATGTGGGGGGTATCGCCCCACTCGATAATCCACGCCTCACCCTAACGCCCACCTCAACGGGAGAAGACCCCAACCTTATCCTCGGCGACTATCGACGCACAGCGAGCACGTTGCTTAACCTCGGGGCCTTCAACGTCAACTCGACCTCCGTCGAAGCCTGGGAGGCCTTCCTCGGATCTACGCGGAAGCTCGCCGCATTTAACGGTTCCAGCCCCGTGGCGACGAACGCCCCCTTCCCTCGCACCCTGAACACCGCCGCCGGTAGCGCCGCCAGCGGCAACATGACGAGTGCCAGTAACTGGAATGGCTTCAGCAACTTAACGGATGTGCAGATTGCCGCCCTCGCCCAAGCCATCGTGGATGAGAACAAGCTTCGCTTCACTTCACTCGTCCGCACGGAGTGGGATCAATCTTCTGCCAACAAACCCATTGACCCCTCCGGCGTCGTTAAGGCAACGCCACCCACTTCCCGCTTATTCCGCGGACTCAGCACCGCCTCCACCCCTTACCTCGGTCTCTCCGAGTTCATCAATCGCTTCCTCTGCTCGACCCCTCAGATTGCACGTTGCGGAACCTTACAATCCGCCATCTTCCGTGCCGACCAAAACGCCAACACTGGCCTGAGCGACCGCCTCATCAGCGGCATCGGCACCAGCGCCTTCCTCACCCAAGCCTCCATCTCCAGCCTCACCTCAAGCTGGTCCTACAAGCCCCAGAACGTAGAGATGGTCTCCCAGAACGGAACCAGCCGCACTTTTGCCGCCCTCGGCGCCCCTGGTAATCTTCTCCAGTCTGACCTCCTGCAAAGCCTTGGACCCGCCCTCGCCACCCGCTCCGACACCTTCAAAATCCGCTGCTACGGTGATGCCACCACCCTCACCGGGTCGACCGCCAAGACCTGGATTGAGGCAACGGTGCAACGCACCCCTGAATACATAGATGCTACCAATGCACCCGAGACTGGCGTCAGTGCCCCGCGCCCTCTAGTCATCTCATGGGATGCACTCGCTTCTGGCATCCCCGATGCCCTTTCCCCCAAAATTTCCCCTCTCAATCATGCACTTGGCCGCCGCTTTAAAATCATCTCCGTCCGCTGGCTTAATCAGGACGAAATTTAACGCCTGCGTCGGGCTGCTGGGAATCTTGACGGCCGCGCTTTCCGGGCAAAGCACTCCGCCGCCCATCGAAGCTCATCTCCGAATCGTTTCGCTGGATTTACCCATCCTCGACCACGGCTTCATCACCGGTGGTAAGTTTAAGCCCACTACTATTGGCACCGGCACCCTTACCGCCGATCTCACTTACCACGGCCCGGCGAGATTCGAGTTACTCAAAACCGCTGACGTCGGGGCGGTCGAAACAACTCCGAATAACTCGACGGGTATGAAAGGCCCGCCGCGCACACCGACCTGGTGGGTCGACCTACCCGCTGGTAAAAGCGGACAACACCTCATCCTTCTGGTTTCACAACCCAATGACAAGGGAGGCATCATCGCCATGCCGGACGACCCAACCACCTTTGGCTACGGGACGCATCGTTACATGAATTTCTGCCCCTACCCGATTTCGGTCAAAGTCCCAGCCGGGGTCTTTCCCATCCCGCCTCAAACCTTCAAGACGTTCCGGTCCGGCGTCAAAGGCGGGGCGTACTACAGCCTCGAAATTAAAAGCTTTGAAAACGGTGAAGAAAAACTCGGCTTCGCCACCCGCGTCCTCCAAAGCGAGAGCTTCCGGAAGATCTACATCCTCTACCCTGGCTTAGCGGATACGGGTAGAGTTAAAATTAAAGTCATTGAGGATCAGCCTGCGGCGAAGCCCCTCCAATCGGTCACGGAAGTCTCCGCACCGAAGGGTAAATAGCTTCCTCCGCCTGCGGGCAACTCTCAGCTGACGTAACGCCAATCGAGGATTTCGGCCTGCGGGATACGGCGTCCCTGCCATCGGTTCCATTGCAGACGTACGGCCATCTCCACGGGCTTACCTGTCTCAGGCAAACGGTCGGCCATGCGCCAAGCGACGAAGTTGAGGCGACGGCCACCACTCAGCGGTAATTGGTGGCGGAAGTTACCGTCCCCAAAAGGCGTCGGCATGCGATCGAAGACGAAACTCTTGAAACCGAAGACGGGCTCCGGATTCCCTTCACCGTAAGGCTGCAGGAGATCCAAATCATCCAGGAGGTTATCGGTGACCTCCGAGGGCTTAATCCAATGGGCGATATCAATGTCGCGTCCGTCGACCTGTGCTCCAGCGAGCAGACGCTGAGCGGCAATCGCCGCAGCAAAGCGTTCACGGAATGCCGGCACACTAACGACATCGAGCGAAACACCGACAGCCATCGGATGACCACCATAAGTTTTGAGTAAATCGGCACAGGCACCGAGTGCCTCCACGAGATTGGTGCCCGGCACGCTGCGGCCAGAGCCCTTCGCGCTCTCCCCTTCCTTACCGAGGACAATGACCGGACGATCCAACGCCCGACAAATTTTCCCGGCGGCGATTCCGACCACTCCGGGATGCCAATCTCCATGGACTACATAGCCTGCGAGATCGCCCATCTCCTTGGCCTGAGCGGTAGCCTCCTCGGTAACCTTCTTATCAATCTCCTGGCGCTCCCGATTGATGGCATCGAGCTGCGCGGCATCGCGGATACAGTCATCAGGGTCATCTGCGAGCAGCAGGCGCAGAGGCAATGAGGCATCAGCCAAACGGCCACTGGCGTTGATGCGTGGGCCAATCCGATAGGAGACATCGACGGAGGTAAGTACCCCGCCTGGCTCCATGCCGCTGACGCTAATTAGGGCACGGACGCCCTGCCTCCGGGCCTCGCCAAGGGCTCGGAGTCCGTGGGCGGCTAAGATTCGATTCTCGGCGCGTAACGGCACAAGGTCGGCGATGGTCCCGAGCGCAGCTAAATCCAGATAATCTTTCACCGCGATACTCGTCCCCCGCTCGTCACCGGCGAGGCGCAGCACCTTCAGGATACCGTGGACCAACTTAAAGACTAAGCCGGCGGTGCAGAGGGATTGCCAAGGCGCGTCCTCAGCATCGTTGACGCGCGGATTGACCAGTGTACAGGTAACCCGGCTTTCCTTGGCGACGTGGTGGTCGACGACAATGACATCGACGCCCTCAGCGCGCAGGCGATCCACTTCGGGTTTGGAATTCGTTCCGCAATCCAGGGCCACGAACAACTGAGGCTTAGCTTCGGCCAACACCCGCTCCAAGGCGGCCATCGAAAGTCCATAGCCTTCTTCTAATCGGCGGGGCACGAAGTATTCCGGTTGGGCGCCGAGGCGGCGGAGAAAATGCACGAGCATCGCGGTGCTGGAAACCCCATCGACATCATAATCACCGAGGACTGCGATGCGTTCCCCCTTGGCGGCCGCGACCACGAGGCGTTCCGCGGCTTCCCGTAGTCCGCCGACCGCAAACGGATCGGAAACGTGGGCGAGTTGCGGGCGAAGATGTTGCTCCGCGGAGGCCTCGTCCCCAAAGGAACGTGCCAGAATAAAGGCGAGGGGTTCACTCACCCCCAGCGAGACTGCGATACGACGGGCGAGACCCGCGTCCGCAGCCCGGTGAGACCAGGCGGCCATAATCGGCTGCTTTATTTGGTGTCGGAGCCAGCTTCCCAGGAGTAGGTGCGCGGAAGTTCCGCCGCATCCACCCCCTTACGATCACCCTTGTGCCACCAATAGAAAATGGGGCTGGCAATGAAGATCGAGGAGAAGGTTCCCGTGAGCACGCCGTAAATAAAGACCTCGCCGTAGAGACGGACATCGCCGGCACCGAAGGCCCAGAGGGCGACAGCGCAGAGGAAGACCGTCGAGGAGGTCAGGACCGTACGGGAAAGCGTGCGATTGATGGCGAAGTGAATCACGTCTTTCAACGTGCGACCAGGGTTATGCCCGAGCTCTTCGCGGATTCGGTCAAAGACAACGATCGTGTCATTCACCGAGTAACCGATGATGAGCAGGATGGCGGCAATCAGGCCCGAGTTAAACTGGCCGCCGAAGAAGACGAATAGCGCGATGGTCATCAGCACGTCGTGCAACGTGGCGATCATCGCCGCTACGCCGAAGCCGGTTTCGAAGCGGAGCGAGACGTAGATGCCGATACCCACGAGGGCCAGGATGACAGAGATGATCGCGTTATAACGCAATTCGCCGCTCACCGAGGCCCCGATGGACTCCCGATTGAGCATCAATTTCTCCTCGGTCGAAGCCGCATCCTTGAGAATCTCTGGATAATCCTTCTTCAACGCCGTGACGATTTTCTTAAGATTGGCGAAGTCGCCCTTGGATTTATCCTTCGTAAGTTCGGTCTCGATACGGAGCGTCGGCTCACCCCCACCAATCGGAGTCTGCACCGTAGCGGTGGTATCAGGCAATCCGATGGAACCGGCCAATTTGACGACCCGACCGATGTCCACCTTCGCGCCAGGGGCGATGGCGACAAGGGTCGACTCACCTCCGCGGAAATCCTTACCGAAGGCTTCCTTACCCTTCACGGCCAATTCACCAATCCCCAGCGCGACAATCACCCAAGAGACAATGAAAGCCTTACGGGCGTAGTCTAGGAACTGGATAGAAAGGGTGGGCTTAAAGACTGGCAGACCAAAAATACGGCTCATGATGCCCTGAGAGAGCGCAAGCTCCTGCAGGCCACGGCACGTCACGAGGGTCGTGAAGAGCGTCGTGAAGATGCCGATGATCAGCGTAATCCCAAAGCCTCGCACGGGACCCGTGCCCATAAAGGCGAGGATCAAGGCGACCAGCAAGTGGGTGAGATTGGCGTCGACGATCGTCCAGGTCGCGCGGTTGTAGCCTTCGCGGAGGGCCATGGCACGATCTTTGCCGGCCCGAGCTTCCTCACGCACGCGTTCCAGAATCAGGATATTGGCGTCGACCGCCATGCCAAGGGTAAGCACCAATGCGGCCACCCCCGGAAGCGTGATGGTGGCACCCGCGATGGCCATGGCACCGAGCATCATCACCAGATTGACCACCATGCCGAAGACGGCGATAAAGCCACCCCAGAGGTAGAAGCCGATCATGAAGAGAACGACAAGACCCACGGCGACTGCCGAAGCCTTGATGGACTTCGTTTGAGCGTCTTTGGCGAGCGTCGGCCCAACCGAGGTCACGTCTTGCGTGATCATCGGGAACTTCAGCGGATTATTCAAAACGTTAGCTAGGCTGATTACCTCTTCGCGGCTAAAATTACCGCTGATGGTCGCACCTGAGCTGCGAATGGCTTCGCGCACCGTGGGGGCAGACTGCAACTTGCCATCGAGCACGATGGCCAACTGTCCAACGGACTGGTTGCTGTTGTTCTCGGCAATCTTGGCGGTCAGGTCGCCGAACTTTTTGGCGCCATCAGAGGTGAAGCGCATGTCGACGTAAAAGGAGACACCGTCGGGATTAGGCATCCCAGTGGCCTTCTCGATAATCGAGCCATCGGCGTCGGCGCGCTTGCGAACGTAATAACGGGTCTGACGCATCTCACCCGTGCGGGCATCCTCCGTCTCTTGGACGAGGACTTGATACTGAGAATATGACCCATCGGCGTCTTGCAACGACTTAACGGATTTTTCGGCTTCCGAAGGGGCAGGCAACTTATAGCGGTAGACTTGGCGGAATTCGAGTTTCGCCGGAGCCTTCAACTTCTCCATCACCCCGGGATTATTGGCGGCATCCGTGCCCGGCAGCTGGACTTCGATTGAAAGATCGCCGACTGGTCGGATGACTGGCTCCGCAAGCCCTTCGGAATTCACGCGCTGCTCCATGACCTTGAGCGCCTGAGCGACCATTTCCGAATGTGACATCGCGTTCTCCTTAGTGGCGCCAACGGGATTAGTTTCCACGCCGGTCGAGTCGATCTTCAGTGTAAAGGAAACACCGCCCTGCAAGTCGAGGCCCAGCGTCAAGCGGCCCTGGCATTCCTTGTAAAGCTCGGCGACAACCTTTGCGTTACGCTTGGTCTGATTAGGGATGCGCACAAACTTAGCTTCATCGAAGAAGAACGGTAGGAGATCCACGCCCTTATCACGACCGAGACCTTCGCCGATATCATTGAGGGCTTTGTAGTAAGAAGGGGACTTCTTCACCTCGGGCACCGCGGCGTTTGCCTGATTGCTCACACGGAGGAGCGCCTCCTTGTGGAGCTCTTCAAATTCCTTCGCCTTAGCCGAAAGCGCGCGAGTGGGAGCGTAAACTTCAAATGCGACCGGAGCGACTGGCACCATGCGCCAGCAAGCCCAACCAAGGAAAGCCAGCGAAAGTGCCAGCTTCCAGACCCATGACCCGGAGTTCATAAAATGAATCGAGTAGTTAGGGTTAGGCCTGGGCGACGACGGCACCCGTGTCTCGGCCCATGATGGCGGACTTATGAACGGTCATTCGGCCGTTATCGAGTTCGAGGGTAACGCGATCCTCCTTGATGGAGACGACACGTCCGTAGATGCCGCCCGCAGCCAAGACTTCATCTCCCACGGCGAGGGCAGATTGTAGCTTTTCGAGCTCCTTCTGGCGCTTCCGCTGGGGAGCGAAGAGCAGGAAGTACATACCCACGAATAGCAGGGCATACATTCCGAGGATTCCTAGTCCGCCATTCCCTGCATTAGGGTCAGCAGCAGGCGTTTGTGCTAGTACTTGACTAACAACAGTTTGGATGATGTTCATTGTTCTTATTGTTTGGAAAACCTTAAAGGGGAAAGTCTGGAAATGCGATTTGGGGGCAAAAAAGCAAGCCCCGGCACGCCCCGATTGGCTTTGATTAGCCCGGAAGACCTGACACTGTGAATAACTCTATTCATGAGCAAACCCTCCCAGGAGTCAGACAAAGGCTCCGAACTCGTTAAGCCGCTCAGCGTGGCTGCGACCATCGCCGCCCTCGGGGTGGTCTTCGGGGATATCGGCACTAGCCCACTCTACGCCTTCCGCCAGTGCCTAATCTACGGGCTTAAGGACGGCGCGACCATCAATGACATCGTCGTCCCCGCGGTCTCCATGATCATCTGGTCGCTCATCTGTGTGGTGACGGTCAAATACGTCATGTTCATCATGGAAGCTAATGAGGACGGCGAAGGGGGCATCATGACCCTCGTCTCACTGGCCACGGCCAAAGAAAAGGCGGATGAGGCTAAAATCGCCGCCACGACCAAAGTCCAAGCCATCCGCAAGCATCGCAGCGTGCTCGTTATGCTCGGCGTTTTCGGCACCGCCCTACTCTTCGGCGATGGCGTCATCACCCCAGCCATTTCTGTACTTTCAGCACTCGAAGGCGTCAAAGAGATCAACAGTTCCGCCAGCTCCTCGGAGTTTATCGGCAAAATGATCCCCGTTGCTGCCGTCATCATCCTGATCGGTATCTTCGTACTGCAGAAGCGCGGGTCAGGGCGAGTCGGCATGTATTTTGGGCCCGTCACCCTGGTCTGGTTCGGCTGCATCGCGGCCACTGGCATCGGCTCACTCTTCAGCCACGCCGCGCAAGCCACGGAAATCCTCGCTGCCTTCAACCCGCTTAAAGCGATCATCTTTTTTTACGAGAGCCCCAAATTGGCGATGCTCATCCTGAGTGCCGTCTTTCTGGCGGTCACCGGCGCGGAGGCACTCTATGCTGACATGGGGCATTTCGGCCAGAAGCCCATCCGGGCTGGTTGGTACTTCATCGTGTTCCCGGCGCTGATCCTAAACTACCTCGGCCAAGGCGCTTGGGCCCTCGCGACCGCCAGTGCCGGCGCCTTCCCGAAAGAGTATAATCCGTTCTTCAACATGGCTCCCTCTTGGGCCCAGATTCCCTTAATCGTGATCGCGACCCTTGCGGCCATCATCGCCTCGCAGGCCCTCATTTCCGGTGCATTCTCCACCACGATGCAGGCCATCCAGTTGAACTACCTGCCCCGCATGCGCATCGAACGTACGTCCGACCAAGAGTCTGGCCAGATTTACATCCCGATCATCAACTGGCTGCTCATGATCGGCTCCATCCTGCTCGTCCTGCAGTATAAAAACTCCGATAACCTCGCCAGCGCTTACGGGATTGCCGTGAGCATGACGATGTTGGTGACCACGATTCTCTTTGGTCAATACCTTCGCCACCGCTTCCAGATTCCCTCCGCCACGGCCTATGCCTTTGTCGCACCGGTCATCCTGCTGGAAATCATCTTCGTCTCCTCCAATTTTAATAAGATTTTCGAGAGCGGCTGGCTGCCCCTGGCCGCAGGTTTTCTCGTCTACTATATCATGGCCGTCTGGAATAAGGGCCGTCTTGTCTTGAAAGAGAAGATGGCCGAGGGCGAGAGCAGCGGCGATTTCGAGAACTTCCTCGACAGCGTTGAAGACCGTTTCGTCGCCGGAAAACTCAGCCGCGTCAAGGGCACCGCCATCTACCTGGCAGGCTCGACGAAGTCGGTACCAATGGCGCTTGCGCACAATCTCAAACACAACAAGTCCCTTCACGATCATATCATCGTGGTCACTTTGAAGGTCGACGAGGACCGTGCTTTCGTGCCGGCCGCCGAGCGCGTGAGTTTCAACATCCGCGGCCCGAAATTCTGTAAGGTAGACAGCAAGGAAGAGTTCCCCTCTGTCCTGGCGGTCATCGGTAAATTCGGTTTCCGTGAGAAGCAAGATGTCTTCCCCATCCTCGATGCGGCCTATGCTGAATTGGGCATCACGCCCAACCCCTTAGAGACGACCTACTTCCTCAGCCGCGAGACGATTGTGCGGGCGACGACGGGCTTCACGCTTAACGCGGTGCAGGAAAAACTCTTTGAAGTCCTGAACCGCAACGCCCTCTCGGCGACGGCTTACTTCAACCTCCCGCCCGGCCGCGTGGTCGAGCTAGGCATGCAGGTCGAGCTCTGAGCTCGGCGCTCAGCGCAGGGCCTCAATCTTGAAGACGAAAGCCTGCTTGCAGGGGTGATTCTCTTCATCGGCCATCTCGCGGGGCATCTCGATGACCAAGGTACCTCCGCGCTGCTCCCACGGCAGGATATCCGGCCAGCCAAGCATACTGATGACCGTTCCGGCGGCAGGACGTAGCACCTTTGAGCGAATGTACGGCCCCGGCCATCCATAGGAAATGAGGTAGGTAATCTTGCCGTCACGTGAGCGAGTGAAACGAAAAGCACCTTCAGTAGAGGGCGACATCGGTACGACCCCCACGACGGACTCGCCGTTAATATCGAGCCACTCCTCGACGTAGATGAATTGGGCGGCGGCGGCCTCATCCGTCGGCGTGACATTCTGATACTGCCCATCCGGCGTCCGCCCGTAGACCGCATCTTCAATCAACTCACCCAAGGCTGCTTCGGGTGTGGCGGGCACCGAGGTACAGCCTGCCAGCAAGGCTGCGACAATCAGAAGCAAGGCTGCCTTAAGTCGCGCAGCCATCTTAAGCGGTCTATTTGGCGCCCTTGCTCTTGGCGATCAGCTCGTAGAAGCGATCGAAGAGCACATCGGCGTCATTCGGACCAGGACCGGCCTCGGGGTGATACTGAACAGAGAAAACGGGCTTATCCTTCAGGCGGAGACCCGAGACCGTATTATCGTTCAGGTTAACTTCGGTGACGACGGCGCCGCAGCGCTCAAGGTCTTCGCGATTAGAAGCAAAGCCGTGATTCTGAGCGGTGATGGCCACGCGACCTTCTTCAGTATTCTTGACGGGTTGATTGCCACCGCGATGGCCAAACTTAAGCTTATAAGTCGTCGCGCCGATGGCGTGGGTAATAATCTGGTGACCGAGGCAGATACCGAAAACGGGGTAGGTCTTGATCAGATCCGAGACGGCCTCGTGCGCATACTTCAGTGCGGCAGGGTCGCCCGGGCCGTTCGACAGGAAAACGCCATCGGGGTTGAATTTTCGGATGTCCGCGGCTGGCGTGCGCGCCGGGAAGACATGCACATCGAAGCCCGAGGCGACGAGTCGGCGGAAGATCGAGGTCTTGGCGCCGAAGTCGTAAGCAGCGATGCGATACTTGGTCGCGCGCGCCTTAGGCTTATTCAGGTGCGTACCCGGGACGGTGAAGGCCTCGCAATCGCCGGCGGTGGCGTTGAAATGGTAAGGTTCCTTGCAGGTGACGTCCTTAACGAAGTCGGCGCCGACGGTGCCCGTCCAAGCCCGCGCGCGCTTGAGGGCTTCCTCGTCGGAAATGTTTTCCGTGGAAAGGCAGGCCTTCATCACGCCGGCGGAACGGAGCTTCTTGGTCAGTGAACGGGTATCGATGCCTTCGATGCCGGGGATACCATACTTCGCAAGCCAGGTACCGAGGTCGGTCGTTGCGCGCCAGTTGGAGACGATCGGCGAAAGTTCCCGCACGACGAAACCAGCGATATGCGGGCGGGCGGATTCGAAGTCATCTTCGTTGACGCCATAGTTGCCGATCTGCGGCGTGGTCATCGTGACAATCTGACCGAAGTAGGAAGGGTCCGTAAGGATTTCCTGGTAGCCGGTCATACTCGTATTGAACACAACTTCCCCGCAGAGGGTGGCCGTTGCCCCGAACGCCCTGCCCCGAAGAATGGTTCCATCTTCAAGAGCGAGCACAGCAGTTCGGTTCATGAGGTCGTTTTGAATGACGGTTCCGCCCCCGTGTGAAGCAAAAAAAGTTCCCATGCGAAGATAGTCTCCCGACCCCACCCTCCCATCAGTGACGACGGCCACCCCGGGAACTCAGAAACCCTTGCCGAGATCACCCCCCAAGGGGGCCGGCGGACGAGCTCGCGGGTCGAGACTATCGGCGGAATAGGGCTTATGAACCTGCCAACCCGCCCGGTAAGGCGCACCGACTTGCTTCACCTGCTCGGTTATGGCCTTTAAAACCTCGGGAACAGCCCGGCGGGACCATTCTGGGTGCAGCCAAACATTAGGGCTAAGCCACTTGCCACCCACCGCCTCCGTCCAACGGGCAATAGAGTCTGGGGCTTCGACAATGAGCTTCACCTCGTCGGCCCGGGCCAAGGATTCGGCCAAAGGGGGCTTAGCCCACTTGGGACTGACGGTCACCCAGGCGAATCCAGGGGCAATCGGGTAGGCGCCACAGGTCTCGAGGTGCACCTTGAGTCCGACGGAGGCCATGGCGGCCAACAGGGCGGTCAAATCATGGATGCAAGGTTCGCCACCGGTTAGGACGACGAATTCCGGACGGGCGGCGGAGGCCTCGGTGGCCAGCACGGCGGCGGAGGCCTTGCGGACCTGCTTGGGGACGAACTGGGGATGCCAGGTGGACGCAGAGTCACACCAAGCGCATTTCACGGGGCAACCCTGCAAGCGAATAAAGAAGGCCTTGCGACCAAGATGGACTCCTTCCCCCTGCCAACTGAGGAACGTCTCATTGACGGGGTAGAGCTCAGCCATGGTCAGGCCTTCGGCTGATAGCTCGCCTTATTCTTGGTATCTTCGTGCAAGATAATCTGCCGGACCCAAGCGCGCCCACTGGTCTCCTTGCGCACCATCGGGTCAAAGGTCTCAAAGAGGAACTTAGCGATGCCTTCGGTGGAGACGGAGACGATGACGAGCGGACGGAACAACTTCGGGTAATCCTTAAGGAGCTGCTCGCGAATCGGGTCTGACTGGGCGAAGAGGCAGGCATGATCGAGGTTATCCGCAATCCAGGTCTTCAAGAAACCGAGGCCGCCGAAGTCCACCACGAAGCCGCGCTCGTCGAGTTGCTCGCAACCGAACTCGATCTCAATGCCCCAGTTATGACCGTGCAGGAACGAGCAATGCCCGTCGTGCCGGTGCTGCCGGTGGGCGAACGGGATATCACGGTAGATTTTGCTGCAGGTGAACATACGGACGTCCTCCGAAATAGAGGATAGGCCCAGCGAGCCGCAAGGCACAACCGAACCCGATTCGTCGCAAAATCCCGCAAACGACCCAATCAGCCCAGATAAACGGTCGGGTCGACCTCACCGGCACGCACAAAAGCTTCCTTGCGCTCCACGCAAGTGCCGCACTTACCGCAGTGCTTGTCGCCGCCGACGTAGCACGACCAGGTTAATACGAACGGGACGCCGAGTTCGACACCGCGCTTCACGATAGCGGTCTTGTCCATGCCCACGAACGGGCGCTCAAGCGAAACCTCATGCCAATCCGCGAGGCGGATGGCCTTATCCAAGGCATCGGCAAAAGCCGGCCGGCAATCGGGGTAAATCGCATGATCGCCACCATGGGCACCATAAGCGACGGACGACGCCTTCAGCGACATCGCCCAAGCCGCGGCCGTCGCGATGAGCAACATATTGCGATTGGGCACGACGGTCGCCTTCATGCTCACTTCCTCATAATGGCCTTCGGGGACATCGATATGGGAATCCGTGAGTGCGTTGGCACCGAAGAGCGGCGTCAGGCCGCGCAGGTCTGCGATACGGTGGGGCACCTTGTAATGGGCGCAAATTTCCGCGGCCGCGACGAGCTCCCGTCGGTGGCGCTGGCCGTAGTCGATGGAAAGCGCATGCACTTCCCTGCCCTCGGCCAGCAAGTGCGCCAGGAGCACGGTGGAATCCATTCCACCTGAGTGAATGATGACGGTACGCTTCATCCTGGCCGAAAGTTGGCCTTGGACTGCTCCTAGGGCGAGCAACTTAATCGCGGACCGCCAGTTTCGTCCCGAGCTTGTCGAGATGCGAAATCGCCACCGCCTCACCGACGCGCATGGCCGCGGACTCTTTCTTATTACCATCGCGCAAACCGGAAAGATGCAGCCAGCCGTGGGCCACATAGAGCCTGAGCTCTGTGGAGAGCGTGACCTTGTGTTCTTTGGCCGCCCGCCGGGCCTGATCGATATTCACACAGATTTCACCGGCAAACGGCTCACCGGGGTGATCTTCACCGACGAAGGTAATCACATCCGTCACCGTCGGATCGCCCAGGAAATCGTCATGCAGTTTGGCGGTCTCCTTGTCGCCGAGGAAGGCAATCGAAAGTGCCCCTTCCGGACAGCGATAGCCGCGCAATTTATCTAGGGCGTGTACAAGCCGCACGACCGAGATGGTAGAAACCTTGGTCCGCGGGTGGCGGACGGAGACATCGACGATACGGCTCATGCTTGAGTGAATTCGGGCTTAAGCCGCGACCATAGTTCGCCGAGTGCCTGCGGGAGCACCCGGGTGTCGGCGAGGACGGGCATGAAGTTATGGTCCCCCTCCCAGCGCGGCACGATATGGAAATGAAGATGCGTCGGAATACCCGCACCCGCGGCCTTGCCGAGATTAAGCCCCACATTGAATCCCGCCGGCGTCATCACCTTCTGCAACACCGCCTGACAACGAACGAGTAAGTCCATCATCTCCACCCGCTCCGCGGCGTTCAACTCCGCCAATTCACCAATCTCACGATTCGGTAGCACCATCAGATGCCCAGGGTTATACGGAGAGTTATTGAGAATGACAAAGCAGTGTACACCGCGATGAAGAATCAAATTCGCCTCGTCATCCTTCGCCGCGAACAAGGCGGCAAACGGACTACCCGCACCGGGGGCCTTGCGAGAGCGGATATACTGAATCCGCCAGTGGGGATGGAGTTGTTCGGACATTGGTTCAGGAGGCGAAGCCCTTCGGCCGGGCAAGGTGCCAATTGCATGCCGTCAGCACGACACTGTCGAGGGTATCATAACGCGGTGTCCAACCGAGCTCCCGCTTCACCTTGGAAGCATCGGCGTAAAGCGCGGGCGGATCTCCTTCGCGCCGCTCGGCGCATTCATACGGCACGGGTCGCCCGAGCACGCGAGCAACGCTGCCCATGACGTCTTTGACCGAATACGGGGTGCCCGTTCCGAGATTATAGAACAAGGCCTGCCCGGGCTGATTCAGTTGAGGCAGCACGACGAGGTGGGCGCGGGCCAGGTCGTCCACATGGACGTAGTCACGTAGGCAAGTGCCATCCGGGGTCGGGTAATCGGAACCGAAGACCTTCAGCGGCGGGCGACGGCCAAGGGCGGCGGCGATGGCGAGGGGGATCAGATGTGTCTCGGGAGAATGGTCTTCGCCGATGGCAGCATCCGCCGAAGCACCGGCGGCATTGAAGTAGCGGAAGGCCGCGAAGCTAAGGCCGTGCGAGGCGGCTAAATCGCGCAGACGCTTTTCGACCGCGAGCTTGGTGGCGCCGTAGGGGTTGATCGGGTTCTGGGGAAGATCCTCTGTCATCGGCATCTTCTCCGGGATACCGTAGGTGGCGCAGGTGCTCGAGAAGACCAGTTTCTTAACGCCCTCGGCAAGCATCGCTTGGAGCAGGCCCTCGGTATGCACCACGTTGTTTTCGTGATAGCGTTCAGGCTGCTGGACGGATTCGCCGACATTGGTGAAGGCAGCGAAATCAATCACTACCTCCGTTTGGTGGGTGCGTAAAGCGTCACGGACCAAAGCCTGATCACCCATATCGAAACGAAACAAGCGCACCCCCTCAGGTACTGATTCCGCATGGCCGTAGGAAAGATTATCCAGCACGGCCACTTGATGCCCGGCGGCTAACGCCTGCCGGACGCAATGGCTGCCGATGTAGCCGGCACCGCCCACGACGAGCACGTTCATTACCGCAGATAACCCTCGCCGGACGGCCTAGGCAAGCGGGATAGGGCCGCCGGACTCTCCAAAACCTTGCCAGCATCGTCCCAAGCCTTCTATCTGCACGCATTCATGGACACTTCGGAAACAAAACCCGGGAGCTACGACTTCCCCGCCTTCGAACAGAAGTGGCAGGCCACTTGGAAAACCCAAGCTACCTTCCGCGCCGAGCCCATCACCTGCGGCAAGCCGAAGTACTACGTCCTGGACATGTTCCCCTACCCGTCCGGCTCTGGCCTGCACATCGGCCACCCCGAGGGCTACACCGCGTCCGACATCCTCGCCCGCTACAAGAAGGCCAACGGCTTTAACGTCCTCCACCCGATGGGTTGGGACGCTTTCGGCCTCCCGGCCGAACAGCACGCGATCGCCACCGGCGAACACCCCGCCGTGCAGACCAAGCGTAATATTGATAATTTCCGTCGCCAGCTGCAGATGCTCGGCTTCGCCATCGACTGGGACCGCGAACTTTCGACGACGGACGAGAACTACTTCCGCTGGACGCAGTGGATCTTCCTGAAGCTTTTCCGCCACGGCCTCGCCTACGTCTCAGAGAAGCCCGTCTGGTTCTGCCCCGCCCTCGGCACGGTCCTCGCCAACGAAGAAGTCCTCAACACGCCAGAAGGCCCGCGCTCTGATCGTGGTAACCACCCCGTGGAACGTCGCCCGATCCGCCAGTGGGTCCTGCGCATCACCGCCTACGCCGACAAGCTCATCGAAGGCCTCGACCACGTCGATTGGCCCGATTCGACCAAGCGCCTCCAGAAGAACTGGATCGGCAAGTCCGAAGGCGCGGAAGTCACCTTCAAGCTCGATGGCCACGGCGACACCCTGACGGTGTTCACGACCCGACCAGACACGCTCTACGGCGCGACCTACATGGTCATCGCGCCCGAGCACCCGCTCATCGGTAAGCTCACCACCGCCGCCCAGAAGAACGCCGTCGAGAACTACGTCGCCGCGGTCCGCAATAAGACCGACCTCGAACGCACCGACCTCGCCGCCAAGAAGAAGACCGGCGTCTTCACCGGCGCCTACGCCATCAACCCCGTCAACGGAGCGAAGATCCCTGTCTGGACCGCCGACTACGTGCTCATCACCTACGGCACCGGCGCGATCATGGCCGTACCCGCACACGACGAGCGTGACTGGGAGTTCGCCAAGGAATTCAAGCTTCCGATCGTTCAGGTCGTCGGCTCAAAGGAAGCCATCGACGTCAACGAGCAGCCCTGGACCGAAGACGGCCCGATGGTGAACTCGGGTCCGTTCGACGGCCTCTCCGCCACCGAGACCAAGAAGAAGATCACCGCCGACCTTGAATCTAAGGGTCAAGGTAAGCTCGCCGTGAACTTCAAGCTGCGCGACTGGCTCTTCTCGCGTCAGCGCTACTGGGGCGAACCCTTCCCGATGCTCTGGGTTTCACGGGCAGACTACGCCATGATTCCGGCCGACTCCGAAGTGCGTGAATTCCTCCCGAAGGAACCTGTCACCTGCCAGCTCAACGGCCTCGAAGTGTGCGCTGTCCCGCTCACCTCAAAGCAGCTCCCGCTGACCCTGCCACAGGTCAAATCCTACCAGCCTTCTCCGACCGGCGACTCTCCGCTGTCGAAGGAACCCGAATGGACTGAGGTCTGGTATAACGTCTCCTCGGGAGCGACCATCTCCCAGTCCCTGCCGCAGCCGGGTCCGCTCTGGATCAAGGCCTCACGCGAGACCAACACCATGCCGCAGTGGGCTGGCTCCTGCTGGTATTACCTCCGTTACATCGACCCGAAGAACGCCGAGGCGATCGCCTCCAAGGCCGACCTGGAATACTGGGGCTGCCCCGACTTCTACATCGGCGGTGCCGAGCACGCCGTGCTCCACCTGCTGTATGCCCGTTTCTGGCATCGTTTCCTTTACGAAATCGGCGTCCTGCCGACCGCTGAGCCGTTCAAGAAACTCTTTCACCAAGGACTCATCATGGGTGAAGACGGCGAGAAAATGTCCAAGAGTCGCGGCAACGTCGTGAACCCAGACTCGATCGTCAAGGATCACGGGGCAGATGCGCTCCGCATGTATCTGATGTTCCTCGGACCACTCGAGGCCTCCAAGCCTTGGAATTCCGACGGCATCATCGGCATCACCCGTTTCCTCCGTCGCCTCTGGCGTCTGGCGGTCGACGAGAACACCGGCAAGGTCTCGACGAAGATCAGCGCTGATGGCGCCGAATCCGAAGAGCTCGTCCGCGAACTCCATCGCACCATCCAAAAGGTCGAGAAGGACATCGAGACCCTGCAGTTCAACACCGCCATCTCGCAGATGATGATCCTCATGAACGTCGCCGAGAAGTCCCCTGCCCTGCGGTGCTCGACCGTCGAGGACTTCGTGCGCCTCGCGGCGCCGTTCGCCCCGCATGTGTGCGAGGAGATCTGGGCCCGCCTTGGCCACAAGGAGAACGTCACCGCGGCCGGCTGGCCCAAACTCGACGCCTCCAAACTCATCGAGACCACCGTCGAGGTCATCTTCCAGGTTAACGGCAAGGTCCGCGCCACCGCCAAGGTCGCCAAAGATATCTCCAAGGATGCCCTCCTGGCGCTGGCCAAGGCCAACACCGACGTTCTCAAGTTCACCGACGGCAAGCCCGTCGTGAAGGAGATTGTCGTCCCGGGCAAACTGGTGAACATCGTCGTCGCCGGCTAAGCTCCGCGCGCCGCACCAACAAAAAGGGCCCCGTGATGGGGCCCTTTTTGTTGGTGCGTTACCTATTCTTAGCCGACCAACCAAGACCAAGCCATGGGCCCGAAAATATAAGTCGCAATCATCAGACCTGCATAACCAATCAACGTAGCGGCCGACGCCAAATCGCCCTTCTCGGATTTCTCACCCATCTTGGAGAAGACCAAGCCGGCAAGACTCAGCAGCAGGCCACCGAAGGCCATCTTGCCTACTGCACCTTCGCTAAAAGCAATCAAGAGAGCCGTTAGCCCAAGCGTCGCCATGACCATTGATGCGATAGAGTAAGATGAGCCATTCTCATCAGTGCCCAAATTCGCCATATCCAGCTTCGGAAGCAAAATATGGTGCAAAGCAAAGGCAATTACGTAGGCAAAGGCGCAAATGCTGAACAGAATTCCATATCCGTTAACGGGATCTGAATCCAATAGTTTTCCAGCAATAATCGGGAATGCCATTCCGCCCAATGAGCCGACGAATCCACCCAGACCCGAGATGGAAGAAACCGCCTGCTTAGGAAAAGTGTCTGAAATCGTGGCGTAAAGGCTGGCAGACCATGCTTGGTGCGCCGAAGCACCAAAAGCGATGAGCAGAACAGCCTCCCACATCCCGAGCCCACGGACAAAGAAAATCGGCAGGGAACAGAGGGCAAAAATCAACATCGAGACTTTACGGACCTTAACAATGTCATAACCACGCTCGGCTAGCCGCTTAACCACCCATCCCGCTAATATACTTAAGACTGTGACGATGGAATACAATGTCACTAATGGGAGGATTGAAGACTTGAGGTCAAGATGCTGCTCCTTCTTGAAGTAGTCAGGCAACCAAGTGAGGTAGAACCACCAAACCGGATCGGTAAGGAACTTGGCTACCATATAAGCCCAAGCCTGACGCGTCCCCAGCAAACGCACCCATGCAACTTTCTCCACGGGCTCCTCTTCCCCTGCGACGACGGGTGCCTCGCGAAACAAAGGAATCCAGGCGAACAGCCAGACGATTCCGAGGGCGCCTGCAAAAACAAAAGTTGAGCGCCAACCCCAAGCCACCGCCATCGGGAGGATGATTGCTGGTGCAAGGACCGAGCCGATATTGGTACCCGAATTGAACAATGCATTCGCAAATGCCCGCTCTCCACGAGGGAACCACTGAGCAACGGTCTTGATCGCCGCAGGAAAGTTGCCCCCTTCACCAAGCCCTAATCCAAGCCGAGCCCAACGAAATCCAGTCACAGATCCAACTAAAGCATGAGCTGCGGCCGCCAATGACCAAAAGAAGATGGAGACACTATAACCGATTTTTACACCAAAACGATCAATGAACCAACCGAACCCAAGTAACCCGATTGCATAAGCACCCTGAAAAGCAGCAGTGAGTTTGCCGAAGTCCTCGTTTGACCACTTTAACTCTGCATCAAGCATCGGCTTAAGCAGCGAAAGAATCGACCGGTCGATATAGTTGATCGTCGTCGCGAAGAACAGCAGGGCCAGAATGACCCATCGATGCGAAGGGGCACCAGTGTTTGAGGCAGAGGTCGACATAATTTCGGGGTGTTTGCTAACAAACGCTCCCTTTTGACTATGTCGACCCCAGAAGTCCTGTTGACGAAACCGCCCCTGAAAGCCACTAATGGACGAGATTATATCCATAATGAAGCCGCGTATTCTTCTCACGACCACCTCCTTTCAGGATACACCCGGAGAACACCACAAGTTGCTCGCCGAAACAGGCTGGGAAGTCGTCACCGCCCGCGGGCCGCTCAATGAAGCGGACACCTTGGCGCTGATGGGGCAATTCGACGGCTATATCTGTGGAGATGACATGATCACCGCTGCGGTCATCGAGAAAGCCCTCCCCCGGCTGAAGGTCGTCTCGAAATACGGCATCGGCGTCGACAAGATCGACGTAAAGACCCTCACGGCCAAGGGCATCCCCCTGCTCTTCACCCCCGGCGTCAACCACACCACGGTCGCCGAGCACACCTTCCTCCTCCTGCTCGCCATGGAGAAGAACTTCTACTTCCACACGGACTCCACCCGCTCGGGCGGCTGGAAGCGCAAGACGGGCCACGAGCTGCTCGACAAGACGATCGGCATCATCGGCATGGGCCGCATCGGCAAGGAAGTCGCCATCCGCGCCCGCGCCTTCGGCATGAAGGTCGTCGGCTTCGACCTCTATTGGGACGACAAGTTCGCCGCCCAGTACGACGTGAAGCGCGCTACCACGATGGACGAAGTCTTCGGCGTCTCCGATTACCTGTCGCTCCACACCAACCTGACCCCCGAGACGCGCGACCTGATCCGCGCCGAGAACATCGCCAAGATGAAGAAAGGCGTGCTCATCCTCAACTGCGCCCGCGGCGAGATCGTCCACACCGACGACATCGCCGCCGCACTGAATTCCGGCCAAGTCGGCGGCTACGGCACCGACGTGCTTGACGAAGAGCCACCCCGCGCCGACCACCCGCTCACGAAGCTTCCGAACTGCGTCGTCACGCCGCACATCGGATCTCGCACCGCCGAAAGCGTCCAGCGCCAGGCCGTCGCCGCCGTCACAAATCTCATTCGCGCCATGCATGGCGAAAAGCCCCTCGCGCAGATTAATCCCGAAGTCCCGGTGCAGAAAGTCGTCTAATCTCCCACCCGAAACCTTACCCATGAGCGAAGTTTTTTACGTCGTCCCCCGCGAAGCCCACGAGGCACTCGTCACCGCAGCCTACATTAAGCGTGGCTTCGGTGCTAAGGAATCAGCCCAGGCCGCCCAGATGGCCAGCATGGCCACTTACCACGGCATTCGCACCCACAACGCCCTCAAGGCACTCCACCTCGACGAACTTTTCGGCTCTGGCGCCAAAGTGCCAGGTTGCACGCCCAATGCGACCGTCACCAAGAAGGCCTCTCGTTTTGAAGCCGCCGAAGTCTGGGATGCCCACCAGAAACTCGGCCAGGCTGTGGCCGTCGATGCTATCAATCGCTGCATCGAACTCGCCGATAAATACGGCGTGGGTACGGTTTCCGTCGACAACGCCTTCCACTACCTCTGGGGCGGTGGCTACGTCATGGATGCCGCTAAACGTGGTTATATCGCTTATACGAATTGCACCGCGACGCTCGCCGAAGTCGTCCCCTTCCAAGGCAAGCACCCCACCCTCGGTACCAATCCGCACTCCTGGGGCTTCCCTACGACGGATGCCGTCGGCTTCCCGATTGTGATCGACTGGGCCACCTCCGTCATCGCCATGGGCCGCGTCCAGGTGCTCAAGCGCGAAGGCAAGATGCTCCCACCCGACGCCGCCGTGGACAAAGACGGCAAGGTCACCCTCGACCCTAATCAAGCTGTGTCGCTCATCCCCTTCGGCGCCCATAAAGGCTACGGACTTTCGCTCATTAACGAGATTGTCGCCGGCTTCATCGGCGGCTCCCTGCCGACTATCCGCAGCCGCACGCACGTCCCTGGCGAGAAACAGGCTTGTGCGTTCTTCTTCCAAGTCATCCACCCGGACGCCATCAGTTCCGGCGTCTTCGCCCAGGGTCGAAGCCAGTCAGACAACGTGAAGGCGGTCCTCGCCGACGTACTCGGCCATGGCAACGAGAAGTGCATGCTCCCGGGCCAACTGGAAGCGGCGGCCGCTGCGCGCAGTGAAAAGGCTGGTGGCCTGCTGTTCTCTAAGGCTGAAATCGAAGAGTTCAATAAAGTCGCGGAACACATTGGCCATCAGCCGTTCGACCTCGCCACCCTGCCCACGGCCTAAGCACCCTCACCTTAAAACCCAACCGTCCTCACAACCATGGCTCTTCAGATCAAGTCGGCGAAGGAATGCACCTTCGACCAAGTCTCCCTCGGTGAAATCATGCTCCGCCTCGACCCGGGCGAAGGCCGCGTGCGCACCACGCGCCAGTTCCAGGTCTGGGAAGGCGGCGGCGAATACAACGTCGCCCGCGGCCTCCGCAAGTGCTTCAACCTCCGCACCTCCGTGTGCACGGCGTTCGTCGACAACGAGGTCGGCCGCCTGCTCGAGGACTTCGTGATGCAGGGCGGCGTGAACACCGACTTCATCAAGTGGCGCGAGGACGACGGCATCGGCCGCACGGTCCGCAACGGCCTCAACTTCACCGAACGCGGCTTCGGCATCCGCGGCGCCGTCGGCGTCCCCGACCGTGGCAACACCGCCGCTTCGCAGATCAAGCCCGGCGACTTCGACTGGGAATACCTCTTCGGAAAGCTCGGCGTCCGCTGGCTCCACACGGGAGGCATCTTCGCGGCCCTCTCCGAGACCACCGCGCAGGCCACCATCGAGGCCGTCAAGATCGCTAAGAAGCACGGCACCATCGTCTCCTACGACCTTAACTACCGCCCTTCCCTCTGGAAGACCATCGGCGGCCTCAAGAAGGCCCAGGAAGTGAACCGCGAGATTGCCAAGTACGTCGACGTGATGATCGGCAACGAAGAAGACTTCACCGCCTCCCTCGGCTTCGAGGTCAAGGGCGCGGACCATAGCCTCTCCCTCATCGAGACCCAGGCGTTCAAGGACATGATCGCCGAGGCCGTGAAGCAGTTCCCGAATTTCAAGGTCGCTGCGACCACGCTGCGTCGCGTGATCACCGCTACGAAGAACGACTGGAGCGCCATCTGCTGGCACGACGGCAAGTTCTACGACAGCATCCAGTTCCCTGAGCTCGAGATCCTCGACCGCGTGGGCGGCGGCGACAGCTTCGCCTCGGGCCTCGTCTTCGGATTCCTCGAACACAACGACGCCCAGAAGGCTGTGAACTACGGCGCCGCCCACGGCGCGCTGGCTTCCACGACCCCTGGCGACACG
>Ga0136642_1000067_pt1 | contig 66827 bp, 87 predicted proteins | sample LowCatLa1302831Y_FD_115313 | JGI IMG/M metagenome (GOLD analysis project Ga0136642, IMG submission 115313) | Freshwater microbial communities from Lower Cathedral Lake, Yosemite National Park, California, USA - 13028-31Y | ecosystem: Environmental > Aquatic > Freshwater > Lake ... | reverse complement strand
GTGGTAAAGCGGGCAGAATAGTCAGTTGGTTATTAAAGCAATACAATTGTGTAAGAGTAGGCGGGAGGTTGGGCAGAATAGTCAGTTGGTTATGATAGCAATACAAGATGTGAATAGTAGGTGATAAAGCGGGCAGAGCAGTCAGTTGGTTATTATAGCAATCCAAGATGCGAATAGTAGGTGGTAAAGCGGGCAGAATAGTCAGTTGGTTATGATTGCAATCCAAGATGCGAATAGTAGGTGGTAAAGCGGGCAGAATAGTCAGTTGGTTATGATTGCAATCCAAGTGTGTAAGAGTAGGCGGGAGGTTGGGCAGAATAGTCAGTTTGTTATGACCGCAATTTATTCGTTCAAGAGTAGGCGGTAGATCGGGCAGAACAGTCAGTTTGTTATGATTGCAATCCAAGATGAGAATAGTAGGTGGTAAAGCGGGCAGAACAGTCAGTTTGTTATGAGTGCACATCAAGTGTGTAAGAGTAGGCGGGAGGTTGGGCAGAATAGTCAGTTTGTTATTATAGCAATACAAGTGTGTAAGAGTAGGCGGGAGGTTGGGCAGAATAGTCAGTTGGTTATTATAGCAATACAAGCGTGTAAGAGTAGGTGGTAGATCGGGTAAAGAGGTGATTTTGGTGTCAGCGCATTCTAACGACATGATATGGCGTGGAAGAGGGGGTAAAGAGGTAACGTTATACCCACTGATTCTCAGGTTCGGAGACCTGCTTACCACACATGCGGCAATCGTTGCCAAGAGTCTATGTGTCTCCGGACCGTGTGCCATTGCGTTTAAATGAGAGTAAAACTCCGAGCACTACAGTAAATGGCAGATGTGCACTGCCAGGTGCCTGGAAGATTCTGATGTGGTGTGAGTGGACTATGTACGCTCGAGTGCATCTAGTCGCGCGTGAATACGATTCAGATTCTCAACGATTGACTCGAGCATCTCTGTTTGAGACTGGTATGAGAACCTACATGCAGTGCTGATCGGACTTTCGTTCTGACGCCACTGATTGTTCTTTACCTTCTCCTTCGCCTTTACAAGAAGTTCCGATGGAGTGAGGATGGGGATATGAATGCGCTTTGCCTCCTCGATCTGAGCAATACGTGCGTGTAGGGTAGCGAGTTCAGCGTCCATTTTGAATTGAAAAAGTAACTAATATCGAGCGGGTTCGTTTTCACAGTACAGATCCGTCGAGATGGATCTGTGCGTAAATTGACGGTCGCGTTGGTTTGCTCTTGTCATCTGCAGTTCGTTCACTTCCGCGCCATATGTACCACTCCCTTCCGGACATGTACGCAGTATTAATTGCATCGCGTGACTTCTTACGCAATAGTTCTTCGATTTTGATTGGTGTTATCTTCACATGTGTATCTTTTGGAGTACTGTCTTGGAGAAGGCGAAGTTCAAACACTAGTTTGGACACCTTCGTCCGGTGAAATCCTCTGTCTGGACAAGATAACGCCCACTGGTCGAATAGCAACTCCATACTTGAAAAAGTAACTAACAGCAATCGCCTTCGTTTTCAGATTCAACAAAAACCTTTTTTACAGTACAATGAGACTGAAGACGTTGCGCGCGTCGCACCGGCATGGCAAAAAGTTCGATGCGGTCTTTGAGGTGAAGGGTCGTGAACAGATTGTTCCCTTTGGTGCCAAAGGATACAGCGATTTCACGAAACATAAAGATGTCACGCGCAGAGCAAGGTACATTCACCGGCATTCGGGAATGGGGGAACATTGGAGTCGTCCGAATACGCCCGGTGCGTTAAGCAGATGGATTCTCTGGAACAAACCCACACTACGCGCCAGTGTGCGGGATTTCAAGCGTCGGTTCCGGGTGTAGTGCAGACCATGAAACCGGAAACCTCTCCCGAGCAATATCGTTGACACGTCTTAAAATCTAAAAAAACGAAATCGTGAGCCACAAAGGAAAGTCTCTCAGGCGCACTACCAATCTACATTCTTCTTCACACTCAACGACAATATGGGTTCCAGCAACACCAAGATCCAGTGCCTTCAGCGCCCTGCACAGTCCGGCAAGACACGCAAGATGCAAGAGATGATGACGGAGTACAAGGCACTGGAGGAAATCTACCGCGGCACCGGGCACAACCCGATCAACATCATCATCGTATCCAATAACAAGAACCTCGTGGACCAGACCATGGATCGTCAGAAGCAGTACGAGGCATCCAGCATTGCAAGCGACAAGAGCGCAGATGACCACATCGTGGGCAACTGCTTCGCGTGGATGTCTGGCACCACGAAGACGAACATCCCCTACGAGGCACTCGCTTTCAAGATCATGAAGGGAGAGGTGACGACGGTTATCCTGTGCGCACACAAGAAGCGCCTCGAGTACCTCCACGACCTCGTGCGGGAGCTCAACGGCATCGGCACCTTCACGCGCACCATCGACGTGTGGATCGACGAGGCAGACGCATCCGTGAACCTGTGGAGCAACCCGAAGTTCGACGTCACGCTCTTCGGCAAGGTCGAGAAGGTCACGCTCGTCAGCGCGACGTTCGATAGCATCATCGAGATGTTCGGGCGTGTGCGCATCCTGCCCGCGGCGGAGACCTACCCGGCGTGCTACCACAAGTTGACCGACTGCGCCAAGGTCGTGGATGACACGGCGGGGGGCGCGCTTGAGTACCTCATGGGCGTGTTCCCGAAGTACGAGGAGACGCTCATCAAGAAGGGCATGCGCCTCTTCGCGCCCGGCGACATCGCGATCGCAAGTCACGACGCCATCGCGGAGTTTCTGCGAACCAAGGGATTCGCGGTTCTCATCCTCAACGGCAAGCGCAAGTGTATCATCCGACCCAACGGCACGATCCTGCCGATCCTGGGGTACGACGAGGACGGCACTGCGGTGGAGGTTGGAAAGGCGGTGGCGAGCATTTACCACTCGAACGGACTTGCAGAGTTTCCGTTTGCCGTGACGGGGCAGATGTGCCTTGGACGCGGACTGACGTTCCAGAACGAGCGCTTCCTCTTCGACTTCGGCATCGTGCCGCCCATCAACGACCCGTCGACAGCGTACCAGTGTGCGGCGCGGATGCTGGGCAACATCAAGAACCTGCCGCACTACAAGATCGCGACGCTCGTGACGACCACGCCGATGTGGGCAATGATCGAGCGGCAGGAACTGGTCGCGATCAACCTGTCGCGCCTGGTGCACGAGAACAAGTGGGCAGACGTTGGCGAGGACGAGATGCTTGAGGCGGGCGGCGGACCCATGCCTGCTCCTCCTCCGAAGGTGCGTGCGTACGAGTACTCCGAGACCTTCGCGACCAAGGAGCTCGCCAAGGCATGGTGTGTCGAGAAGCTGACGTGCGCGTCGTCTGCGTCCAAACTCTACAGTGGCGATGGCGGGAAGGGGAAGACGCACTACAAGTTCCGAGGAACCATGCGCATCATTGCGTCAGATGCCGCGACGCGCGCGGCAACAGATATTGCCTGGGGCACCACAGACACTGCCCGTATCATGCCGGTCCTCCACTGGGACACGATCTGCTACGTCGTCATCTACAATACGAAGTACCTGCGCGTGTAGACGTAAGATAGAGGACACAGAACAAAAAAAACTTTTTAAATGAAAAACGAAATCGTGAACCACAAAATCAGTTTCCATCACCGAGACAAGATGCCGCCCATCATCTACATCCCCGCAACTGCAACCATGCCTGCATACACCTTCTGCCCTTCGCACCTGCACCTCTTCTTCTGCTCCTCCATCACCTGCTCAAACGAGGTTGACTACAACGGCGACATGTGCCACTCCTGCTTGAACATGCCCCCGCTCGAGACGTACTGTCCTGACTGCAACACATACTCGATTCTCGACGATGACGAGTTCTGCGACTGCATGATGGTCGAGAGTCTGCTGGACACGGCATTCTTCGAGGAACCCTGCTATCGTTGCGGTGAGTATGGCACCGAAAGCGATCTCTGCGACCTCTGCTACGAAGATCTCCATTCTGGGAGACCCGAAAGGTAATTAAAAAGCAAAGGAACACGACCACAACTATTTATTTTTTTACCGAGAACCCTTCCGGACGCGCTTGGACGATGAATTTAATGACCGGTGACGGTGCCGACGGGTGACCTTCCGGACGCGCTTGGACGATGAACGGCGACGGCGGCGTCCACCCTGGGGGTCACCGTCTTCAGCAAACACTGCGTTCTCACCGCCCGCGACCCAACCACCGGCAAGCGGGGGAAGTTCATCAATTGTGGTCTCTACGTTCCCTTTTAGAGTCTCAAGGTTATCTACAGTTCCTCTGACCGTGACTACGCCCTCACGGTCGCCAGTCACGGTAAAACTAAGAGACAGCGCAGTTGCCCCGAGCGCTGTCTTCAACGCATCCTCGTCGGGTTTCAGTTGCGCCTTGGTAGGTGCCGCCACTTCGCCTCCGCGTTGGGTTGTCACCTTGAACGTGAATTTGAAATGAGGCATTTACTGTTCCGCACTAAAATTCGTAGTTGCCGGAAGGATGTGTGAGATCTGCGCGGAGAACCTTCCGATCATCTACCCTTATATCCGACGGTTCGTGAGCGCTTTCGCCGTCCCAGTCGTCGACGAGTTCGCCTGCGCCCGCCCTCTGTCAGATCCAGTTTGAGTGCATTCAACAGGCGCAGTACAGCGTCCCGTGTACCCGGCAACAATCCATTGTTCTTGATGTCATCTCTCAACTCGCCTGCACGTTTTTTAATTTGGGGATACCCTGCAAGAAAATTCAGTGCAGCATTGACAGACTCAAGTCCAATGTCGTATTGGTTTTGAGTCTTGAACGCATTGTCGTCCGGCAGGTCCGCAATGAGTGAATCGATCCGCTCCATTATACTTCCTCTTCATCTTCTTTGCGTGGCGCAGGGGCAACCTTTGCGGTATTCGTCGGGTCGACATCTACGGACATCTCTACATCTCGTCCACAGCAATGCATGCGGACATGTTTGTGGTTGACTGCTGCATAGATAACACCTGCAACGGAAACTAAAAACGCGATGATACCAAGTGCTCCGCTTGTGTCTGAGTCCATTGTCTAGGCATTAGATCTTTTCAACCTTGACGGCAACAACCTTGGGCAAGGCAATAGGTTCCATGACAACGTAGGCGCATTTGTGGACTTCGGGGGTCCGACACGAAACACAGTACATGCCCAGACAACGGCATGTGAACGCAAGATGACTCTTTTTTTTGCAACAGGGGCACTTCATTGTAGAATAGGAAACACCCATTATCATGTGCGGTTTTTCGTTTTTCGCACGTGAGGTACAATGGGCACCCGAAGACGGCGTCAATCTCGCAGGTCGAAGAAGCGGGTCATCAAGTACGTTCCGCTTGTCGATCCAGATGTGCGGTATCCCCAAGACAAGTTTGAGAAGGAACTTTCGTCCTATCTCAAAGATCCGGATGGGTGGGGAAGAAAGGGATATGCGTTCAAACAGGCAAAGACCGGTATTGAAATACGGTTAACATCCCCTGCCACAATTAATACGACATGTGGCAAGGATCTGCGCAACTTAAGTTGTGCAGAATTGGGCGGGAAACACATGTACCTCAATGCAATGCGGTGGTCGCACGGTGCACCGGAAAGCAAATTGGAATTGCATGATTACCGGCAGTATATGGTTTCGCACGAGATGGGACATATTTTAGGGCATGAGCACGTGGACTGCCCAGGTCGTGGACACCCTGCGCCGATTATGATGCAGCAAACACTCGGAATCGGTCAATGTACCCCGAGTACGCGGGTACATGTCTAAACACACGCACCGAACTCTATACCAATGAAGATCGATCCACGAAATGTACGACCCTTTATTCTCACTGGATATCGCAATCCGCTAACCCATTCGACACCGTGGGAGTGTGCGTACTCCATCTTTACATGGCACAATGAGACCTTAAATATCCATACGCATCTTTGGAGTGCCGCCTATTTCGCATATACATACTTGACTCGTCCAGTGTACGCGTGCGCATCGCCGATCTTACAACTCGGAATCACGTTAGGGTACCTTGGAGCATTCTCGATGAGTGTGGCATCTACGTTTGCACATACAATGTATATACTCGATTCGAAATGGTATAGGTTTGCGTGGTTTATCGACTGTCTTGGAATTATCGCAGTGAACTACTCGCATTTCTTCTTGGATCTGTTTTCAATCGCACTGTATGTGAACAGTCCCACGCTGCTGTATGCAGGGTTGGGGTTGATCACAGTGTTTAGTGCGTGGTGTATCTTGAATGCAAGACGGAGTCAAGATGGGATCGGAAACTGGGGAATCTATTATGCCGCAGTCGCATCCCTTCCACTCACACTTGTCAATTACATTGTGATCCAGCGTGAAGCATCGAGGTGGTCTGCATTCTGTTCCGCATTCGTTGTTGTGGGTGGATCCCTGTTCTATTCGGGGCGACTCCCGGAGCGTCTTTGCAATCCCTACCGCGTGTTTGATTACGTGTCAAGTCACATGTGGTTTCACATTTGCATTACGACATCAATTGTGAGTGCATTATCTGCGATTCCAGATCTGTATACTCTCGAACTTAGTTGGAGTACGCAAGACCGCCCATGCCTGACATGACGCGGAAGATATTGTAGTTCACCGCGTACATGCGGAAGTTGTACGGGTACGCCTTGGACGGGAACGTGCCCGCGCCGCCACTGGTCTTGCTGTCAAACACGAGGGTCGCGGTGTCGATGCGGGAGAAGTTACAGGTGCCTGACGGTTGGTGCTCTTCGGGTTGGAGCGCAAACGAGTACACGTTGATCGGGTTCGCAACCGGGAACGTGTGATCAGCAATGGTGCCTGTCAGTGTCGTCGACGTAACGGTCTGCGAGATGTTGACGATGTACGTTCCGGCACCGCCCGAACCGCTGGCATAGGCAACGACCGACGTGCCCGGTGTGACGCCCGCACCTGTGACCGCCATTCCAATGACAATCGGGGCGCCCGACGCGGTGACTACGGTCAGGACGTTGCTCGCGATGGACCCCGATGTGATCGTGGCAGTCGACACCACGCCAAGCGAGATGGAGTTGCGCGTGGGCCAGAAACCGCCGCCCGTGTGGTGCTGGTAGGGTTGGACCTTCCAGAAGTAGTCGCCATAGCGCTCATCGAAGCGGTCCTGTCCATTGATCTGCAGACGGCAGCGGTCGACAATGTCGTCGTACGAAAAGGGCGACGTGTATCCATCGGCAACCGACGTCGTGCTCGCGCAGTCCGTCTTGCGGACATCCTGGAAGACCCAGATCAACTCCTTCACGGGGTGGTTCAGCGTGAGGTCGATGCGGGCATTCGCCGTCGTCAGCGTCTGCTGGAGCGAGTACTGCAGCTGGTCGATGAGGTACTCGTGGGACTGCTGGGCAAAGCGACGACGCTCATCCGTGTCCAGGTAGATGTAGTCAATGTACAGGGACGCCTCCTTGGGGTTCGGCAAAAGTCCAGCGGCAGTGGCAATGGTTCCCGCCGATCCAGCAGTGCCCGCCACTAAATCAATCTCCTTGCGGAAGATCAGGTTAAAGTGGACCTCGTGGTACTGGAGGGCAATGAGCGGCAGAGCGAGTCCCGGGTTGCGGCAGAACCAGAAGGACAGCGGAATGTACAGCACGTTGGGACGACCGTTGCAGGACGTCAAGGTCGAGGGGCGTCCACCCTGGTCACCGCCAAGCATGGCATCCAGCTTGACGCTCTGGTCGTACGGCGCGCTTAACGTCTCCCACAGGTACATCCACTCACCGTACTGGCGGTCCATGACTTGACCACCCACCTCAACCTCGATCTGCTGGATCATGAGGTACCCGAGACGACGCTGAGCGCCCTGCGTCCAGTTGATGGGAGCACCGCTGGTGCCCGCAGTGGTTGTATCGGGGAGCGTCACCTCGAGGTAGGTGCGGTACAGCAGGTCGGCATTGCGGTTGACGACGGCAACGACGCGTTGGCCGAACGCCGGCGCACCTGTAAAGTTCACACGCATTGCCTCCATGGCAAAATTCGTGTGACGCTTGTACATCACCTTCCAGAAGGTAATGTGAGGATTTCCGGTAATGTATGCATCTTGAGCACCGTATGCAACGAGTTGGAGAAGACCGCCACCCATTTGTTTATTCTTTGTGTGGATATATTCTTCACATCAATTGAACAAATGCCCGCACCAAAAACACTTCGCTCAATAGTTGAAGAAGCACGAAGACCCAATATAAATCCCCCGAGAGGAGCACCGAAAACACTTGCAAATCGAGGGGATCCTGTCGAATTCACGGATACTCCCCCCGAGGGAGTACAGAAACCTACGCCAGTGAAGTTCAATGACCTTGCGCCTAATGGACAGGTGATCATGGGAGGTCGGACCCGGCGCCGTCACACCCGTCGTCGCAAGATTCGTCGCACTAGAAGGTAAATGAGCAACGGACGAGCACCGCCTCCACCACCCGACCCTCCGCCTCCGCCTCCCCCGCAAACATTTACGAACACACCACCTGCAGGTGTCCAGAAACCGAAACCCAAGGGAGACGATCCAACCCCTGTCGACAATACTCCACCGCGGCAAGCGACGGCACCTGGAAAGGGTGGGTCAAGAGCGAGGGTATTGTGCAAATGTATCAAGTCGGTACGGAAAACCGTGAAGGCGCAAGCAGCAATTGCAATTTGCGTCAAGTCTGTCCTGCAAACGCGGGGACGGACTCTAAAGAGATTCAAGTGCGGACGCAAACCCAAACTGTCGACCCAAAGGAAATTCACAAAAACGAAATCCAGGTTTTAAGAAAGAAAGTATATCAGCAAAAATGACGACCACTATGGAGACTCTCGCAATGATCCGCTACCCCACCAACGCCCGCCTGCGCGCAGACTACATCCACGCCCTCAAGGAGTGCAAGGCGAACCCGGCGTACCAGGCACGTATGCCGAATGGACTGGACGACTACCCGTGCCACTGTGAACCGTTCATGGAGGACGACACCAAGGGATGGACGACAGTCAAGCGCAAGATCCGCGTCAAGAAGATCCTCTCGGAGGAGGAGTTGGAGTATCTTGCGGAGCAGATGCATGACAACTGGGAGGCAGAGTCAGTCGACAGTCGTGGAGGCATGATGAACCTTACGACTGGACCGGTGGGCGAGCACAATGGCGCACTCTTCGACATCGGATCCCGCTTCTAGACACCGCTCCGCTTCCGCTTACTCACTTATTTTTCCATTTACCTCATTCGGGCACTAGAAGAACATGCTCGTGAGGTATCGTGGCAAGTGGTTTGAAATTCATCCTAGACCGTATGAACCTGAACGCATGACGACGGACATTGCGTGGATTCAAATTAAGGAGGGTGTGGATGCACCTACGTCCTATCGCATTTGGTTTGAACGACAGCGCAAAATTTCCCATCTCTTTCAACAATGCAGCAAGTCGTTATCCTCGCACTCATCCTCCTTGCCTTGATTGTGTATCGTGTGTGGTGGAAACCCATGCTCATGCCTGCCGTGAAGGAGACATTGCCTGGAACGGCAACGCTGTACATGTTTTACACGAACTGGTGTGGATATTCGAAAAAGGCGCTGCCTGAATGGGACAAGTTACAGGCAACTGCGACGTATGGGTCGACGACAGTCACCTTCACAAAGGTCGATTGTGAAGCGCAGAAGGATATGTGTACGCAATATGCGATAAAATCGTATCCGAATGTCAAGTTGGAAACATCAGGTGGTCTTCGCGAATACAGTGGATCCGTGACGCAGAGTGGATTGACTGCGTTCTTGACGGAATCTCTGGGTGCTCTCAAAACATAAAGTAATGAAAGAATATAATGGAAAGTGCTCATTCGCCACTTACGAACATGTTTCTCGAGAAGCGCGATGATCAAGTGATCATACCTGCAATCGATGCGATTGGTGGCGCACGGTTAGACGGTGTATTATATGCCGCTATCGGTTTCAAACGTCTGGAAATTGTTAAATATTTACTCGACACGAAACACGTGTCTCCAGATACAATTTTTAATCATATCTCTATGCTTGCACTTGCACTCGTAAGGGGGCGCGATGGGACTCCGTTGATTCGTGAATTGATCAATCGATGCGGTCCTGCTACGTTCACATATCAGATTCAGTATCATCAGAGAGACTATGATACCGCGACTCCCTTGATTTTAGCAGCAGAGACGAATCAACCGTTCGATATTTTTCAACAAATCCTCGACAAGAGCATGGGTGTGATCGATGCGAAAAATGCTATTGGCAGAACTGCGCTTCACTATGCTGCGGAAAATAACAACATCGAAGTAGCTACACTTTTACTTGAAAGGGGTGCAAATCGTCTTGTAAAGGATCTTAATGGGTATACGCCGCACAACGTCGCACAACCGGGCGACGTGAAAACCCTTTTGGACGTAGGAGTACAACCGGGTTCACCCCCTCGCCAAGGTGCTGCCGCCGCCGCTGCAGCAGCGGCAGGTGCCGGAAGTCCTCCTGGACCCGTTGCCCCTCCGAGTCCTTCTGACCCTCAACCTGGCGGACGGCGCCGGACCCGTCGTAAGCGGTCGAAGCGCAGAAAGACTCGGGCGCGTAGAAGTATAAAATACTGAAGGAGTACAATGGCATATGTAATTAGAGAATTCGCAAAAGAGGTAATTCAGAGTAGAAAACTCGGCGCTCCACCCTTAGACTTGGATCATCTTAAAACAAGAATCCATTTATTTGGTGGCAATCCAGACGATTTGCAGCCACTGCTTTTTGCTGCGATTGAGATGGTATACGTTGAGCTTGTCAGGTTTTTGATAGAAGAGCAACATGTCGACCCCAACCATCTGTATACGGAGCACTACGAGATGGTCGACGATAACGTCAAAGTAAGATTTGGTATGAACCCTATATCGGTACTCCACGTCGTTATTACAACAACGTACTCTGCTTCGAAAGAGCGATTGACCGAGATGTTCTTGTATTTAGTTGACAAGGTGAACTCGGAGACAATCAAGTCTAGAATAGTGACCAACAATCCAGCAAATAACAATGGAACGATCCTTCATTATCTATCATCAAGAGCGGCATTCTCAAGGTTTGACACGATCCCCATTGTTAGACAGTTATTTGAAAAGGCACCTGATCTGATCAACATGCAGAGTGATGCCAGACAGACTGCACTTCACGTAGCGGCATTAACTGGCAATGTAGATATGGTTAATGAACTCATTCGTCGGGATGCAAACGTCACTCTAAAGGATAGGGACGGTCATACTCCACGCGATCTAGCGGTGTCTGATGAGATTCGGGTACTTCTAGACAGTGCACTCGAACCGGTAGCACCTCCAGGATCACCGCCACGTGGACTTGGTGCGGCAGGTGCCGGAAGTCCGCCTGTTCCCGCGTCTCCCGCGAGTCCTCCGTATATAGGAAGTCCTTCTGACCCTCAAGCTGGCGGACGGCGCCGGACCCGTCGTAAGCGGTCGAAGCGCAAGAAGACCCGGGGACGCAGGCGCGCGTAATTACTTGCGTTTCGAAATAAACCTAGACATTTGCAAGTGCCCATTCTGAAACATCGACTCCTTGTCGGCAGGCGTTGTTTCGGTTAAGATATTGACGGTATCGTCGTCCAACCAAACCAAATTCTTGAACCGTGTCAAGTCATGTTGCATAAAGAAACTGTACCAGAGCGTGTACAGGGTCTGTCCGTAGGACACAGTCTCCAACGTAGATGGATAAATTGGAACCGGTCGTGCAGTAATGTGCAGTGTCAAGCAAGTGGGTGGCACAATATCGGCAATGCAGGGTGTAAAGACTCCACCATCAATGTAGACATTGTTATACACAATCTGTGGTTCGAACAAGAACGGCAGACAGCAAGAGGACCGAATTGCATCCACCACAAGAACATCCCCGGAAAACAAAACCGGTTTCAGTGTTGTCATGTTCGACGCAAGGAGTTTTACTTTCTGAGGTAAGTCGTTCAATTTCTTGCCACGAATGGGAAATCCGTTCCGCTCGAAACACTCTTCTAGTTTCGCGCACCAGTCTGTCATCGGGAACAGACCCTTTTTCGCAGGAAGGTCTTGCAAATGGTGCAACCGAAGCGTGGGAAAGAATCCGGAAATGGTCAATCCAGGATCGCGAAAAAACGCATTCAGTTGCTCGGCATTCATGCCGCACCCTAATCCAACGGCAGCAATGGATCCGACGGAACACCCGTAAATACCGTCTGGAAACTGCAAGTGCCCCATTTCTTCTTCGAGTGCAGTGAGTGCACCGACCAGCAACCCACCTCTCGATCCTCCACCGCCAAGCGCAATGGATCGATACATTCTATTATGTCTGACAAGTAAGAGCATGCTGAAAGCACGTGATGTATGGACCGAACAAGAAGAACGCAGGGAAAAACGCATGTCGGCAATGAGGCCTGTCCTCTCTCAATTGTACGGGCAAATTCGGAAACATGCAATTCATTCCCCAAATGCGCCGTATGTTGTCTTTGAAATTCCCGCCTTTGTATTTGGATATCCACTGTTCCAATTGAGTGAAGCGCGAGAGTATCTCGTTGCTACACTGACGGAGTCTGGATTCATGGTGTGGCCTGTGAATGAGAAATATCTCTTTGTGTCTTGGGTCAAGCAGAGTGCGCGCGCCTCTCACCGCCCTCCGCTCATGACCAATTACCGCCCGCAAGTTTACGATCCGACCGACGTTGGGAGTATGCTTCGTTGAGGCGGTGTCATGTACCCCGTGGTTGCCGTCATGACTGCGTTCACAAATGCAGTTGGAATGGGCGCTAACGCGGCAATAACCACGGCAATAAACTTTGTTATAGGACTTGCGGTCCACTTTACAAAGGTCGTTACGACATACGACATGCCAACTTCATTGCTCGGATCAATTGTCTTTCTATTTGCCGCATATCCATCCCACAATTTCCAAGTGTACACCATGTTCGTCAAGAACATGAGGATTACGAGGAACCCTAATACACCATACGATGCATACAGACTTGCTTTCCACACAAGCGTTTGCGGTGTACACTGGATTTGTCCAAGTGTAGTGTGCTGTCCAAGTGTCGCAGTCTCATTTAGTGCATACTCATCTGTATGTGTACCGCCGGCATCTACATAGACAATCTCGAGTTGAACAACCGGAAATCCGCGCACCGTATCGTCTTCGGGCGTGGTTGTCAGGACCTTTTTTGCACGTGTTGCCGTGTAAATTGGCATCACTGGAAAGGTAACGGATCCTCCGCAAAGAGGGGGAATCTGATCAAGTACATCCACTGTATCTTTTGACGTCTTAAGTGTTGCCTTTGTGATCGAGGTAATCGGTCCAGACACCGGAATATGTTGCGGACCTGAACTTGCCGGAAGAACATAGTCTGCAGGTGTAGTGGGCGGTAAGGGGGGCGGTGCAACGGTTCCTGTCGCTCCGGTTCCTGTCGCTCCGGTTGCCATTGTTAAGACGCAAACACGAGATTTGCGAGACCACTTACGATACGCAAGAAGTTGTAGGACTCAATGTAGACACGAACATTGTACGTATAGTTGAACAGGATTGCACCATTTTGCGTGTTCTGGATGACCGTGACAACTTCAGATGGATCATATAATCCAATGTTTCCGGGAGGAATCACGGTCGGATTCTGATTGAAGACAGTGGATCGCAAAACGCATACTTGAACTTGCCCAGTCGCCGTTTGTGCGGGAAGCGGTTGCTGCATTGTCATGCGCAGGGTGATCTTGTCGAATTTACTCGAGTTGAAGGCACCGCTTGGTTGATATTGATCATTGTTGAGGGCAAAGGAGTACATGTACACGCCAGGTAAACTAGGTCCAGTTGTGTGGCGATAGGACTGTAACAAGGAAAAGTATTGACTTGTTTTGGTGTAGAAGCGCTCTTGTCCGTTAAAGAGAAGAACACTGTCGACCATTGTATCGCGAGGAGAGACTGAACTCACTTGATATTGCCCGCTTGAATAGAGAACAGTCCCGATATTTGAACTGTTGGCAGTGAAGGGCGCACGGTTGGGGTCGTCCCAATTCGTGTAATTGTCCCAGTCATTGATTGCCTCCTTGTCTGATCGACGGGCATTGAACATGATTCGCGTAACCAGGTTTCGTGCAGGGAGGACTGTTTCTGTGTTTGGACCGAACTGGTTCTCATTCCCGACAAAGATAACTTCTTTCATCAGGACGGTTTGATCTGCGAGTGCAAGTTGGTTGAGTTCCATCTCTGTTAGGGAAATGAAGTTTGCGTCAATGTAGGGATCCGGGAAAAAGGTGGTTAAGGTCGGGTTGGAAGGCATACCATTGAGATTGGGCGGACTTAAGAAGGTGGAGAGCATAGATGCATCGGGGCGAATGCGTGTTCCGAAGGTGGCGTTTGCAGAGTTCGTGTCGAGAATCGAATACAAATTGATCATCGGATTCAAGACGACATTGATAAAGACGTCTGTATTCTGCATGGACACCAACGGCAAGGCGGTTCCGGTATTCTCGCAAAACCAAAAGTGAAGAGGCACAATGAGTTGGCGAGATCGGATAGAGGGTTCAGGCACAGTTGTCATGGGCAGGGCAAGACCTAACGGACTCTGCACCGCGACTGCGTGGGGGTACTGTCCATTGCGATCAAAGGCGTTTGCCGGGTCGTACAGTTCCTTGACATGTCCAACCATCTTGTCCACAAGTCCGCGCTTTGTCTGGTCGTGTGTGAGGTACGAATACAATTTCATGAACTCGCCGGTCATGGTCTGAAGAACTTGACCATTAGCAGTCAGTTCAATGCGATCGATTAAATTGTATCCGATATTCTTGATCCACTGAAATTCATACCCCATGGCATTGCAGCGTGTATCGTATCCGGGCGGTGCCATGGTGACGCTTTTCAAGGGCGACCAGATATCGGGGAGGGTCAAGACCAAGTAGCAATCATTGACAAGTTGTCCATATCGATCAATTCTGCACGAGAGTGTGCGGGTGCCTGTGGGGTCAAATTCGAGATGGGACGATGTGAATGTGAGGCGAATATGTTCCATCGCAAAATTGGTGTGTCGGCGATACACGGCACGAAAATGAGTCATGGACGGATTTCCATTCACGAGTTCGTTCTGTGCACCCTCGGCAGCAAGTTGCATCAATGCACCGGGCATTTGATTCTTTCTCTACATAAAGAACCAAGTAAATCACCCATGGCAGGAAACGGAGATGAGTTTATCCTTGGTCGGAAAAACCTGGAAGACCCCCTCCCTCTGAAAAAGGAAATACCATGCGACGCTGTCTACGAGAGGGGGTATGAATATCAAGACTTTGACCCTCGCAGTTATGACACACACCGCCCCTGCAAAATCGATATGAAGAACGGTGTACCTCCAAACACCGTTACCGTTCTGCCGCCGATAGATCAGCGTGTATTTCAGCAGTTTCTGGATCGGATTCCGCTCTTGAGTGCAGACGACATACGGGATGCCCCGGACGGTGTCTACACTTGGATTGTATTTTCGAAGTACGGAGGCGAAAAGCAATTTGTGGCGTGCCCGGTACGGGACGCGTTTGAAATCGGTGTGAAACACGGTGCGATTGCGTTTCGAGTACAAGCAACATATATACACAATGGCGGTGAACTCCGAAAAGAAGGTGGCACCATGCGATTCAACCTTCAGTCCGGCACATATATGCAATACTGGTTAAAGATACGTTTGGGTAAGGCAGCGGGATACTGCAATCATCTAGAACTCCACGCATACGTGCAAGCGAAATTCAAGGACCTCTTTCCAAGCGCAACGTTCCAAAATGAACCGTTTAAAACGGGAAGTCCGACGGAGGAAGGTATTAAAGCATACCGCCTTGCGGGATTTCGAATTGTCGATGTGTCCGGTCTCTCGTACGATGCGTGCAATACCGCGATCGATGCCGTTTTATATCCAAAGGGTGGTCGGAAAACGCGTAGACGTAGGCGTCGCTACACCCGGCGGGCACGGCGGTGACGCGAGTGTTTCTTTGCGCGACGGGTGCGATTACGCCGGCGACCTCCGTAGCGTCCATACTGCTGCTGCTGTCCATACTGCTGCTGCTGTCCATACTGCTGCTGCTGAGGCGGTCCATACTGCTGCTGCTGAGACGGTCCATACTGCTGCTGGGCAGGCGCCGGGGCGGTCGCAAGGGGGTTCCAACTTCTAGTCGCGGCACCAGGTTGAGACGAACTAGCACCCATTTTATATTACTTACGGAGATGTTGTTCCTGCCGTTAAGCAACATAAGTTGGTGTATTGAACGGGTCCGAGGGAAACAAGATTTGTATTGTAGACCTGACCGGGTACAAAGTTCCGCTCAAACTGCGACGCCTTGTTCCCCTTGACGGCAGTGTACACATAGTTGTAGCGGCGGTGAGCGGGGGGCGGATTCAACTGAAAGGTCGCCGCGACGATCTGCCTCTTTTTCTGAGTGACATAATCTTGCACTGAATTGATCTGGACCATCTTTGATTTATAGAGAGATGAAAGAATCTATCTAATGCGGTTTGTACTGATATCAACTCACGTGGACCAGACGACGGGATACTCCAAGGTGAGTTTTAACCTCCTGACGCAACTTGCAACGCTTGGACCGAAGGTCAAGACGTACCACTTTGGGTTTCAGCGCCACCCGGATCGCAAGTCGGTTCGCAAGGCACCCGACGGTGTGGTTCTGTACGATGCCGCTGCGAATGAGGATCCGAAGGAGGAGGGGTTTGGGTTCAATAAGATCCATGAGTATCTGGACATGGTGAATCCGGATATTGTCATGATCTACAATGACCCACTCATCATCTGCAAGTTTCTCGACGCAATGAAGATTACCGAGACGACGCGCTACAAGGTTTGGACGTATGTTGACCAAGTGTACACGGGAATCGCAAAACCTCTGGTTGACAAGATTCAAGATCATTCGGACAAGATCTACTGTTTTACCGACAGTTGGGCACGCGAGTTCAAGAAGTATGGGATTACAAAGACGATTGGTATACTTGAGCACGCAGTGGATCCGACGGTTTTTTCGAAGTTGCCTCTCAGTGTCCGCACAAGTCTCCGGGCATCTCAGAAGATCCCATCTGACGCGATTGTATTTCTGAATGCAAACCGGAACAGTCAGCGGAAGCGTCTCGATACGATGCTTATCGGGTTTGTTCGTCTTCTTGCCCGGAATCCGACACTGCCCCTGTACCTCATGTGCGTGACCGTTGCCAATCCCCAGGCAGGTGCGTATTACGACCTGCATCGGATTTATGTGGATCAACTTCAGCGTGTCGGTCTTTCATTTGAGGAGTTCAAGACGCGTCTCATGCTTGTCGATACGACTCCGCCGAATACTCTGTCGGACGACGTGATTAACCAGATCTACAATATCACGGACATTGGCATCAATACAAGTGATGGCGAAGGGTTCGGTCTCTGTCAACTTGAGCACCTGTATACGGGCGCACCTCAAGTTGTGACGGATGTTGGGAGTTATCGATCCTTTTTGAGCGAGCGTGTTGCCGACTTCATTCCCAAGTGCGATATTGAGGTGTATTTTCCCGGGTCTATGCCGCTTGGACTGTCTGCCCCCTCGTTTTCCCCGGAGGACACGGCAAATGCAATGGAGTCGGCAGTCAAGAATCTGGCGACTCGTCGTGAGAAGATTCCTGAACATCCCTTCTTGACCTGGACAAGTGTATGTTCGGGATTCCTGCAGGATGTCCTTCACCAGGCAAGTGCGTAACGGACTCTGCCTTCCGATTCAATGACACCAATGCGGATTAGACGCTGATCATCTCCAAATGCCGACACATCAAAGAGTTCCCGACTGTCGAGATCATATAAAAAGAGTAAATCCTTGATTGTGACCTGCTGAAGTCTCCTCCGCTTTCGATCCATATTTCGCAAATACGATGCGTCGGACGGGTCCGCCTTGATTGCCGGATTGAATGCTAAATCTTCTCCAGCGACTCCGCTATCGAAGCGCATGCATGAAATTACATTTGTCTCTCGACTATGAAGTTTCCGATGAATTTCGCAGTCGACTGCCGCTTGTTTTAATAAGAAACCGATTTTCTGATTAATCACATCCTTTTCAAACGCTGCTTCATACAGGTATTCATCTGTCGACATGAACGTGTCGACTGGCGGACCACCTTCGTAGCGTTTCTTCGATGTGTCTGCACGGCGAATGCGGGCAATGTTAGGTCCTTCCGAGGTCTTGAGTTGTTCTGGACTGAATACACTCATGTACATACTGACACGTACAGTTCGTTCTTCGACAGGAAGCGTGGCATGGGAGCAGATGCGCACTGCCCGACCAATGACTTGATCGTGACGGGCGGGGGTCCAGTGCGGTTCCATAATATGTACGTGGCGCACATTTGCTAGTGTGATGCCTTCAGCGCCGCTGCTGGATGCCATGAGCAGGCATAACAGTTTCTTCCCCCGCGCGGCAATGCTTGCCTTCAAGGACTCGGGAAACTTTGTTTCATATCGTCCGTTAAAGATCTGACGACACAACTCGCGCTCTTCGACTTTTTCTTCTCCTGTGTAAAACGCATACGCAGGTTTCGCAGACATTGCAGGGTCTTCGATTAAGGATCCATTTTGAGTGATAAGTTTGTACGGTTGCCATCCATTGGCATCCAAAATTGCAGCAAAGACACCAAGACCTTCGAGCGACCGATACTGAGAATACACAAATTGATTTTTCCATTCTGCTCCATCGCCAATTGATAAATTGGAAAAAATCCGTTTGAGTTTGGGACTGTAGATATCAAGTGATTTCAACGTCAAGTACTTTGCAGATTGGGTCCGCAAGGCACTTAATGCGTCGGGGTGGGCGGGGACCGTATCTTCGCTCGCTGCATCATCGTCGACTTCGGGAACTTTGAGTTCGGGTGGAACCAAGAAATTGCAAAGTAGACGAGACTTGACACGAAAAGACTTCATTTCATCCTTCAATTTGTTTGCTGCAGAGGTAGGTTTGATCATCTCCTTGTTGCGGGCATCGAGGTAGGTTGTGAATTGCTCGGATGACATGGGTATTTTTTCAAGCATCTTGTCGTCATCCACTCTCCTTGGAATAAGGCGCTCGTCTGCGCCCTTGAAATACGAGACAAGACCTTGGATACGTCGTTGCAAGAGCATCGGGTTCTTTATGGTCAGACCATCGAGAAACAGATCGGCAAACTCTTCATATTTGGAGGGAAGACATTCGAGTTCTTCAGATACAATTCTCTCAAGGGCAATATCGCTTCCGTTTGCCGTATCAAAGGTGGTTTTGAACGACTTGACCCAATCTGTGGGCATCGTGATCCACGGCAAATCCTTGTTGTACTGAACCGCGACGCGCTGCCCTGTATTGTTGTACACTGTGGAAAAGTGCGGGGGATTGCGCGTGACCATGACGATCTTTTTCACCGCATTGAATTCGACGGTATCAATGTCACGCAATTCGTGCAGTGTCGCGGTCATTTTGGGTTCATCCCATCCCTGGATTGTTTTGAAGGGGATGGAAATCCGTTCAATTGGTCCCCGTAACAAATTCATGAGGTAGGCAATCTCGTTAGGTTTGTTAATTACAGGCGTGCCGGATAACACGACTACCTTGCAGGATTTGGCGCGATAGATTGCATTGTATACCGGCAAGATCACACCCTCTTTATCGGCAATGCGGGAGATGAAGTTATGCACTTCATCAATAATGACAATGGAGTCGTCGTACGGATTGGGTCCATCTTCAGGAAGAAGGGCGGCAACGGCAGTCCGCGTCAGTCCGTTATAATTCACAAAGGTGAAGCGAGACGTCAGAACATCATCAATTTGTTGGCGAATGAGATCTTGATCCACTTTCGAAAGGGTAGTGAAATTTGCTGGTTGTCTAGGTGTTGTCGTGTAGAATTTGCCATGTTTTTCAAGAAACGCTTCAGAAATTCCTAACGACTTGCCTTCATCTGCACGTTCTGCTCCATTTATTTCACGGACCCGCCAGTGCTGTTCCGTGTAGAGCGGACATGTTTGGAATTCGCTCTTGTAGTTTGCACGAAGACTTGCCGGGGTCATGACCACGACCTTTGCTTTGGAGATGAGTGATTGAGCAATGGCAATGGACGAGCACGTCTTTCCGGATCCGAGACCGTGGTACAATAAGATTCCGCGATAGGGGGTTTCAATGAGCATGTAGTCTCGGATCAGTTTTTGGTAGGGGAACAATTCACGGGCACTTGTTTGGTTGAGACATAAATCAACATCTTTATCTTCGGACAGGGGATCTCGGTCTTCTTTTCTGTACTTGAGAAAGATCCGAGTGATCGAATCCGCAAATGCCTTGCGATTCGGCAAGATATAGTCGGCGGCGGTACTCATTGTTTTTCGTTGGGATTTGATAATGGAGGCGTTCACACGGAAAAACCATCGGATATGGATGGTTTCCTTTTATCTGTTTTTTATGTCTGCCTTTCTCTACATCAAACCGACTGTCGCGTTCGGGCGTGAAGGTCGTGTTCGTCCGTTCGGAACGGGTGATCGAGAGGCAACAGTTTTCCCCGTGTGGACGTGGGTGTATCTGTTCAGTGTCTTGGCATATTGTTTGACCGTGTACTTTGCCGATTTTCAGGTATAGAGCGTAGTCTATCCATGCTGAATCCCGACCACATCTTTTTGAATCCGCTCAAGGAAGACTATATTGGTCCGCCTAGAGTAGATCCGAGAAACATTCAAATTGGAGAACGGGTGTGTCTGCGAGGCAGTGGGCGGGGCGGGTCGCAGATAGATGGATATGGCAGGGTTTTTGACGGAATGCACTTCGAGTACATTTCGATTGTAAATGATTTGGGGCAGTCTGTGTTCTACTTCTTTTGGAATGTGGGTACGCTCGACTACCATACACCTGCACTCCGACGTCTACGCAAATCCATTGCACTCAAGATACATGTGGATGAATATCTGTATCGACCGGGACATCGGGGTGCACTTGAGGCACGGGATCAGTTTATCACATCGAATCTGGCGGTCTAGACGCAGTTCCCTTTATAAATGTGGCAACATCGCTCCAATTGAACCCTGTGGCATCCTGTTTGATAAATACAGTGGACGACCCTGCCGCATTCTCTGCGCGAATGATGATTGTCTTACCCGAATTCGGAGCAGGGTCACCTATGTCCGGTTGTTGCCATAACCCCACACCTGGCGGCAGGTTAGTAATTCCGAGATCAATCAGGGACTGTAAAAATCCAGTGATGTCTGACTCCGTTGACTGCCAGTTGTTTGCGCCATTGTTCCACACAGCACCCTTATACTTGGCATGTAAGATGCGTCCACCTACACTTCCAGCAGGTCCTTGGTCTCCCTTAGGACCCATGCCACCCGGTGCCCCTGCCGCTCCAGGTGTACCCGCTGCTCCCGCCGCTCCTGCCGCTCCGGGGGATCCAGTTGCACCGGGCACTCCCTTCCCAGTGGGTCCAGGGGGTCCAGTCGGTCCTTCAACATTGGACCGCGCGCCGGTCGGTCCCGCTAACCCTTGCGGTCCCACTGCACCAGCAGGTCCAGGCACTGTGCTCGGCAATCCTGCAAGTCCAGCAGCGCCAGGTGTACCCGCTGCTCCCGCTGCTCCCGCCGGACCTGTTGCTCCCGCTGCACCCATCAATCCTAAAGGCGACCCAAGCGAACCACCTCCACCCGGTACGTTTTCATATGCAATGTCTCCAATCGCGTGCTCGACAACTCCGTAATTGGTAAAGAATTCACCGACAACTGCCTGCGTGATGTTTGTGCCGTACGAAGATACCTTGTTGACACTAGATCCATACCACTCGTTGCGGTTGTACGAATCGAGTGTAAACGTCTTGAGAAGCGCTTGAAACCTTGCAACTGCAGCGGCAAACACAGTCGGGTCCGTTCCAGGAAGAGGGCGGGGGAATGTAACATCTCCATCAGGTTTGAATCCAAAGCAATTGACACCAAACTTGCTCCTGACATCAAAATAACCGCCGTTCACGCCTGGGCGACCACATGCAGTACGACGCGCAGGGTCTGGTTCCTTTTGCAATAAATCCCACGTTCCCTTTTGAGTCGGGTACAATGCCATTCCGCCTTCAGACCATCCGTATCCGCACCACTCTGCACCGGCATTGTATGAAAGAATGATCTGGTCAAGAGTTGCAAGTTGCGATCCGTATGCTGCACAGACTGCGGGTGCATCTTCATACGTGAACTTATTGTCGGCAATGTGAAACACCTCGCTGCCCTTTTCACCAAACACAGTTCTCGATTGGGGACCCGATGCTGGGGATGGAGTGGACGCTGACTTGGTCGACGAGGGAAGTACAACCAGTCCATATCGAAGCGCAACGATAAAGAGAAGCGTACCTAGAAGGATAAAAATAAAGACAACAATGACGGATCCAGTCGTGAAAAAGATGAAAAGACCGATTAGACCTACGACTGAAAGCGAAAGTCCCAACACTGCATCTGGCGATATACCAAAAAGTGTAGGGACGGGTCCAGTAGACCCTGTGGTCCCCGTGGACCCCGTGGACCCCGTGGACCCTGTGGACGAAGAACCTGTCGCACCTGTAGACATTCTTTCTCTTACTCCTTGATGCGATAATAGAACAGCAAACGCACATTGTTCGACAGGGGGAACTTTGTCTTCCCGTGATTGCGGACGTTTGAGTCGTCGTACTCAAACCAGTCTCCGCCCAGTGTGCGCCCATATGTCCACCAGTGTCCGCCGTTCCAGCAGACAATTGCGAGGAGTCCGTACTTGAATCCGTTGAGAACCACGATCGGTGCGTAGGTGACAGAGGACTTGAGAGATGTCACGTGAAACACGAAGATGTTTGGAAATGTCGACATGAGCAACTGCTTTTTACACCCCTTTCCGGAACACGTGTCGCACTTCCAATCCGGAATTTCGACAGGTGTCACTGCTTGCTGGATACTCTCGATCAGCGTCTGGTTCTTGCTGGGTGGACTGATCGAAAACTCAATCAGCGAATCGACAACTGTCTCGGCATGCGAACACGAATTGCATGTAACCTTGTTTCCTACCTTGAATCGCAGAAGCGAGTCGAGGTATGGAAGTTTATCGCAAAGGAATGCCAGCAACTCATGCGAGTCTCCAATACCTTCACCTGCCGGCATAACAGCAGTCTTGACGCAGGCATAGAAATCCTTGAGTCCTTCGTCTCCCTTGGATGACCAAATCTCTTGAAGACTCGAATCGACGGGGTTTGTAGTCTGGAGTTCGGTGTCGGTGTATCGCGATTGAACTTCTGGGATGCGGAACACTGCCTGAATCGTTGCATTTACCCAGCAGCTTCCAGATTGATTGCGGAGTCCGAACATTCTTTACTTCATGAATGCCGAGAAATCTGCCAAATATGGAACGGGTTCGTTTTTGGCCGAATAGGTACTCGCAGAGTAGGTAGCGGATTGCAGATAAGGATTTTGTATAAGATCTTGATCTCCAGGAACCTGCGAGGTCGTAGAAAACAGATTAAAATCAAATGTAGATTGTCCACTCCAGGGTCCGCTTGCCGGTCCTCCTGCGGATGCGCCTGCCGGTCCGCCCGCTGACCCGCCCGCTGACCCGCCCGCTGACCCGCCTGCCGGTCCGCCTGCCGGTCCGCCTGCCGGTCCGCCCGCTGACCCGCCCGCCGGTCCGATGAGATCCGGATATATCAATGCAGTGCTTGATGCAATATTGGTTTCAGGTCCACTGAAAGAAGGTCTAATCGGTCCTCCGACTGGCATGACGTTTCCGGCAGTCGCAGATTGATCGAACTGCGAACCGCCTCTGCTGCCGCTGCCGCTTCCACCTCCGCTGCCGCTTCCGCTTCCACTTCCACCTCCGCTTCCGCTTCCACTTCCACTTCCACTTCCACTTCCGCTTCCACTTCCACTTCCACTTCCGCCTCCGCTGCCGCTTCCACTTCCACTTCCACTTCCACTTCCACTTCCACTTCCGCTTCCGCTGCCGCCTCCGCTGCCGCTGCCGCTGCCGCCGGTAGGTCCAGATCCCCCAGTTTGCCCAACATTTGCAAGGGTGCCCGCATACCCGCTTGCTGCAGCGAACCCCGCAGACGCCGTCGATGCCGCGAGCTGACTTATAGATTGTTGAACATTTGCAGTGCCGTGGGGTTGCGATACGAAATAGGCAACCAACAGAGTCTTTACATCTGCTTTCGTCAGAGGCGACACAGTGGCATTCGCTAAAAAACTATCCACGGCAGCAGATGTAATTGTACTCGATGCAGGTTGATAGACCTGCTGCCAAAACTGGGTAAAGAGTTGTGTGATCAACCCATCGATAAGTCGAAGGGGGTCGCTGCTCCCCTTTTGTGTTGTTAATGTCGTCACCATCGTGGACGGCATGAGTGCAACAATTGCCCTCGCATCTGCAAGACTGTACGGAGGACCCTTGATCTTCTCCGTATCCTGGAAAAACTCAGGACGTCGAAGACTCCACAAAACAAGAAGAACAAGCAACAGTCCAATCAAGATGGATACCTTCATTGTTCTTACGAAATACAATTTCAGACCATCGTAAGCAAGATCCCATGCGACATACCACTTCCGAGAGGTGCGCCCACAGGCGTGGATGTCATGACGCCTGCCGCTTGCGGTGCCATGGACGGAATACCCGGGATGGGTAGAGATGTAATTGTATTTCCACCAGTGGGCGTAGGCATTGCTTGAGGAAGCGGTGCAGTGGTCGACACCACTACAGGCGGAGGCGCGGCAGCAGGCATAGGCATAGGCATAGGTGCGGCAGCAGGCGGAGGCATAGGCATAGGCGCGGCAGCAGGCGCAGGCATATGCATATGCATAGGCATAGGCGCGGCAGCAGGCGGAGGCATAGGCATAGGCGCGGCAGCAGGCGCAGATTGCGGGTTCAAGTATGCACACTCCCGTGAAATATCTCCTATATCTGTTGAAGTTGGAGTTGCACACATACTATATCCAGGTAACCACCCCGGCATCCCTTGGTTAAGAAATCTACCGCCAAGTGCGCCGCATTCAGTTTGCGTATATAGTCGTAGCTGGTCGTCTCCAGGTGCCGGTATACCCGCATTTCCACAATCTCCGGCAAACCCTTCGCGCCTGTCGGCAAACAGCAAGAAGAATGCAATTACAAGCAAGATAGCGAGAAGCACGTCCATTATACATTCTCGGGAGGAGAAAATACACCACATGCGCGGGTCGGCATTGTCTGCGATACAGGCGCGTAATTGCCCTCAGAGAACTTAGAAGAGATGGATGAATCTGCAGGATTGTAGTCTGCTTTCTCGCTTAATTTTCCATAGACTTCATCTCGTCCATTCGATGGTTGAAGTGCTGCGCTCGGTGTGAACAAACCCTTTCCGGTATCTGTCTTTCCCGTTGCAGATTCAATATGGAATCCATTCATGATAATCTGTTTCATAGACCCGGGATCTGTACCTGTGGACGGATTTGCAGTTAAAAACGCAGTCACTTGCGCCTCAGTTGGTTTTGTTGCCGCAGGTTTGTAGACAGTATTGTAAAAGGAAATCAAAGTCGGAAGGTATGCTGCTGCCGTGTCACGCGAAGTGCCGGTTGCCGGGGCAATTGCTGAGATCTGACTTTCCCATGATTTGCATGCGGTAGGGCAGTTTCCCTTTGCCGGGCACGCGCAAGGAGGGAATACGTCTAAGAATTCCGTGTCTGTAAAGGATTCGTGTGCAGATTTGAGGAGCAGGAGAACGGCAACTGCAAGGAGTGCATAGAGTACCAACCTCATTACAAGGTGGCGGTAATTTCTTTCATGAATGCGGGGTTCGTACAGACACGTCTGAATCTGCACACATTCTTGACAGAAGTGACAAAATCAAATCCAAAGTTCCGTGTCATAAAATAGAGTAGCAGGAATGCAGATCGGTTAATACCTGCTTGACAATGCACGAATACGGTTCCAACTCCAGGCGCACGCAAAAAACGTCGTAGGACAGTTTCGAATTGAGGATACCAGTCGAGAATCTTGACATCGAGCGAATCCCTTGCACTGAGACATGCATATCTGGACGGGTACCGAGTGCGAAACCATAAAGGCGAATCGTCGGGAAATGCGCAATTGATTACATGGGTAATTTGATGATCCGCTACAAATCTCGGTGTCAGCATGAACCCTGCACCCAAAAGAATGCCAGGGTAGACGTAGACAGGTGGTTCCATTATCCTAGGAGTAAAGATCATCTGTAGACTCTAGACTCGGTTTCGAGTGTTCATAATGTATGAGGTGGAGATCACCAATACGGCGCCGTTGCTCATTGATCCAGTCCGACGCGACATAAAACGGATTTAGTCTCACCATTCCGATTCGTTTGACAATACCGAGTTCAATTGCCAGAATTGCCAAGTGTGCCATTGTATTCTGGTGCCGCATCAGTCGCATGAATTCGGGTGTAAGTTTCGCCGCATGTTTGCGAATGGCATCTCGCACAAACGGATGGGACGGACAGGATTCAAGCGTGTCATGTACGTAGACCTTGCACAGTAAACACTCCATGCCCTCAATTTAAAAAGAGACCACGACTTTCGTTTTGCACTAGATGTGCCACCCTCCCACGTGTCTGCGCTCGTAGCATCGATCGGTCGCGTGCTCATGTCGCCCGCATCTCTCACAGGAGTTGCTGGGGTTCGGTTCGGGTTTGTACTGACACGTTTCCTCGTGATGACGGCATGCGTCTCGTGTCGGGTAATCCGACACACAATACTGGCAGTTCCAGTTTGTCGAAGAGGACCTGTCGGTCGCATACAGTTCGAACCGAAGAGCGCGCTCAAAGTCTGGGTCCAAGAAACGCGCAGGTTCTACGTGTGCATTGCCCTCTCCGGACACAAGAGTACACATGGACTCGCATCGCACATTGTCGATCCCGTACTTCTTCATGTACTGCTTGGTGGTGGTCATGACGTCGTCTGGACTTGTGATGAGTTTTTGTTCGACGATTCGGATCGGTGAATAGGTTCGGGTCCAATCGGGTCCGAATCCACACTCGAGATAGGTTACTTGGTGAAGAACATTCTTTGCCTTGCCGACATACCACTTGTCGTACGAGCACTCGAGAACAAAGAGAGATTCCTGCATTTTTGCCGTAAGACTCTAGATTCTGAAATCAAATTTTCGTTTTTATAACCCCATGCTCGCAATGAAGACCGAGATGGTGTGTGCGATTACAACTGCAGATCCTCCCAACACTGCGGCACCTGTCCAACTGACAACTCCACCCGACGTGTACGCATTGGGAATGTACTGGAGGAGCAGGTTGCGAGGCGTCGACAGGGAAATGATCACTGCCGCGAGAAAGAAGGAAAAGTAAAGACGCAGATTACGAAACATGAATGCCATTGCCGGGAGGGTCGGTTTAAAAGAGGGTGTCATCTGAGACACGCTGGGTCCAGGTGTAGACGGCACGGGCACCATGGGACCACTTGATTGTGGTCCTTGCGGACTCGGCAAAAGTGCGTCGAGAGATGTAGCGTCATCCATTTGTTTATAAGGAAGATGGGAATTCGCATGACGCATCTTCTACGCGGAAGCGATAGCATTTTCCGTCTGACTTTGTAAGTTTTGTAGTCACCTCAGGTAGTGGAACCGACAAGGTCTTGACGACCTGAAATTTCCGATGAAAGAGGATTGCCGCGATGCCAAGTCCAACAATAAACGAAAAGAAGGGCGCACCCTTTTCGAGCGCCTTGACGATGTTCAGCATTACTTGAATGCAAGAAGATTGAATGAATCGGGTTCAGACGTGCACGGCACTTCCGTTGGAAGAAGACGAACACACCCTGTTTCTGTGCGATAGACTGTGGACGGGTCCTTCGGGTCAGGGACAGACGGTACTTTCCGGGTCGGTGGAATGAGCACCGTTGCCACGACAAGTCCAAAGACTAGACCGCCGACCAACCATCTGAGTTGAATCATTTAGTACTATGTGAGGTATAGAATATAATGAGAGTCTTTACAGATGGAGCGTGTAGTGCAAATGGTCAGAAGGGTGCCAAGGGTGGATATGCCGCATGGTTTCCGGAGAACCCTGACTGGTCGGAGGCACATGCGCTCCCTGATACGCACCCTCATACGAACAATCGGGCAGAATTGTCGGCAATTCGTCTTGCGGTTGACATTCTCGCGAGACGTGGATGTGGCAATGAAGACATTGTGATTTATTCGGACAGTGAGTATTCGATCAAGTGTCTTACCGTATGGATCACCGGTTGGGTGACGCGTGGATGGAAGACATCTGTCGGCAAGGATGTCTTGAATCGGGACTTGATTGAGGAGATTACTTCGCAACTGTCGAAATTTAAGACGCACCGATTCGTCCATGTGAAGGCGCACACGGGTGGAACAGATGACCTGTCGAGACAGAACGATATCGTGGACCGTATGGCAAGGGAGAGTGTCGAGGGCAAGGTAGCGACACCCCCTGTCCTGCAAGAGGTTGCACCGGGGTGTCCTGTCTCGATCATGGGACCAGCGGTCCCGCAACCTGTGCTTCTCAAGTGGATCCGGGAGAACCTAGACACGCTGAATTCCGAACTTGTCGATAAGCATCTTCTAAAAGCATTTGCAGAAATGTGTAAGGAAAAGAAGTTGAATGTCACAAAGAGTGTTCGGCAAAGGGTTACACACATAAAGGTGGAAGTGGAAAGCGTCTTCATCGAAAAGGTTGTACCAAGTACAAATGAGTAACATTGTTGCTTGCCATTTCTGGAGTCCGACGTGCACGCCCTGCAAGTTGATCGCGCCGACGCTTGCTGATCTCAAGGAAGAGTTTGAGACTGTGAAGTGGGTCTCTACAAATACACATCACGACAAGGACGGTCTTGCGCGGACCCTGAAAGTCGTTGCTGTTCCGACAATTGTTATTCTTAAAGACGGGTATGAGGTCAGTCGTCATTCGGGTACGGGAATCATCGGGTATTATACAATGTTTCGCCGAGCAACCGCTTAAGGGCACGATGCACCCGTACATCCTGTAGGCGTGCCTCCTGTTCCAGGTGTGGATGCAGGTTTAGGTGCACCTACTATATTTCCACTCGAGTCAGTTCCACCACCTGCGTTTGCGACACTGCTTGGGAGGTAGTCCGGTCCATATGACGATATGATCGAGTAGAGTACACCTGCAACAACGAGTCCGTAGATCAACCCCCACATTGCTCCAGACCCCATGTCCTTCATGCACTTTGTGATGGATGAAACTTGTGCGCCGTACAGTGCCATGAAGGCAAAAATACTTCCGACCGCACTTGCAAATCCATGATTGGCAATACTGTCAATGATGAAATACCACATCACGGAGGAGGATGCGGTTAATGTAGGCGGAACAGCAACCGATTCAACACTTCCTCCTTGGAACGTGCATCCGTCGTACGTTCCGTCTTGCGCAATCGCTGTGCCTGGAGTTACACTGGGTATCGTATCGCTCGCAGCAGGGGCGCCTGTGCCACGTTTAAACCCGTAGGCGATCATACTGGCAATACCCTGGAGTATTGAGTCAAGTGGACCTGATGCAAAGTATCCAATGAGACCAACAATGGTCGATGTCCAGTAGACTCCTTGATAGGTAAAGGCATCTGCCAAGATACCAAAGAGCAGTAAAAAGTGGGGGACATATCTGAAAAGAACTTGGGGTTTCATTCCCCCCTCGCCTGCGCCACGTTGTGCCATTACAACGGAGATAATTCCAAGAAGAGCAGACGTTGCGGCAAGAAGAATCGATTGCCACCAGTTTAAGGATCCTGTCATATTTGGGATCCCAACGGACAGGGGTCTAGGAGGCATTTGCTTGTCTTTTGTCTATACTTGTTTTGTGTTGATTACTACAATGGGTGCGGGTTCATCATGCAATGTACACATGGTCACTGACCCTATGCCGGGTGGGGATCTCGCTGCAGGTCTTTCCATGGCAACGTCCGAAGGATGTGCGGGATGTACATTTTCAATCAATGCAGCAAACTCTGTGTCAACCGTAGACATTGTACGTATGCCCGATTCAGATACGACCTATGGAAATCGAATTCAGATCCTTCCGCTCATTCCACTTCAAGTCACGTTCAATGGTTCCGTCTATTCGATTCCGCGTCTTGAATGGCAGTATCCATCTCCGTTGCGCGTAGAAGGGCAAAATGCAGACGGAGTGCTTGCGTGCATTGGAGAGAACATTACGATTTATATTCCACTCACGTCGACCCGCAACTTCGCGGGTACTGCGGGCGGGGCACCTGCCGCGGTGTCAACCAATTTTTTTGCCGGAATTTCGCCTCGATTGGGTGAACTGAGTCTGGATCCGGGGAAGGTGTTTGTAGGTCGAAAGTCAATTGAGGGCATTTCAGTTGGTCAAAATTGGAGTCTGTCGCAACTAGTCGCTGCAGATGCACCCTTCTTTACATGGGTTCAATCCGAGTATCAACCGTACACAAAGTATGCAATTCCGTGCGGAGAAATGCGTATTGGGTACCGGGAGACGCCTGGACCTCGAGTAATTTTTATGAAGACACCTGCTGTGATTGCGGACAATGATATGGCAGCACTTCAGCATACAGTTGGGAGACTTGACCCAAAAAAGATTATTCCATCGCTTCCGCACGTATATTATTACCCTCCGAATGCCCCATGCCCTGCAGGAAAGTGCCCTGCCAAGGCAACGGCACAACAGAGCACTGTTGGACCGACCCTCACAAAAATTGCCATTGCCGGAGGTGTATTAGTAGGACTCTGCCTTATTGCCATCGTGATCCCGCTTATCTTTGAAAAGTCTAGTTGGTTTTCGTCTGCGGCAGCGGGACTGAAATCGTTGCCAACCATGACAGTCTTGTTCGTGATTTTCGGAGCACTCATTCTATTCGGACTCATTGCGGCAGCGATTGCATTTGCCGGGACCAAATAAAAACGAAGGCATCTTCACCTAAGATATAGGTCTAGTAAAAATGGTGCTTGCCGTATTCATTTCGCACCAGGGGACGCTGTCCGAAGTTTCCATTCCAGCAAAGACATCTGACGTTCTCGGATGGTTGCGAAAGAAACTCAAGCAACCTACACTTCAGTTCCAGGGAAAGTTGACGCACGATGACGTGGTTCTTTCCGTCTTTGGGGTTTCGACAGAAGACGAAGATGAGATGACGAACCAGCACATGCTCCCATCTCCGTTTAATGACGACTTGTTCTCGGGAACGATCGTTATTCTTCACTCGATCAATTCGAATGTGGACGATTACGACGCATGTGCGACTCAGTACAAGGATCTGAAGTCTTCAGAGTATGATGAAATCTACCATTCGTGTACATTTCAAGATGAGGAGGAGGAAGAGGATCTCAAGGACGAAGACCCCCCGGAGGAAGAGGAGGGAGAACCTGAGGAGGAAGACCTTCCAGTCGAGAGTCGAGAGTCTCGCCCCGTACACACTGTGCATTCCTCAAATGTTCTCGTAGACAATACGTTGCGGACACTCGTGCGAAATCACTTCAATAGCAACCACGTCGAGACGGCAATTCTTGAGCGTACGATCAAGGATGCAAAGGCATGGTTTATCGATATTGATTGGGAGAATCCAGTGTTCAAGAATTTGTACCAGAGTCGTGCGGTTCAACTCTTCAAGTGTCGAGACCTCTTGGCAACAATGACACCAGATGAATTTGCCAATTCAACGCCGCTTCAGCAAGACCCCGACCGATGGGCAAAGATGGTTGAATCGGCAAAGGAGAAGGAGAAGGCAACGTACTCGAAGCGTTCGACTGCGTCTATCTTTATGAACTGTTCTTCGTGCAAGCGCAAGACTCGATGCGACTCCTACCAGATGCAGACGAGATCTGCGGACGAACCGATGACGACCTTCGTGACCTGCCTCGAGTGCGATAAGCGCTGGAAGTTCTAGTTTTAAGACAAGAATGCAAGACACACAAATGGACACAGATCAAGTCCGCGATACGCTGCGCCAATGGATTGCTGCAGACGATGAACTCCGTGCGCTCCAGAAGCAGTCAAAGGAGATCCGGGAACGCAAGGTCCGGTTAGGTGCATCTGTACTCGAGTTCATGAAGACCAATAGTCTCGACAATTTTGTCATTGAGGGTGCGGCGGGAACGATTGCACGCACGGAGCGCACAGTCCGCCCGGCACTCAAGCGATCTACGCTTCGTCAGCAACTTTTTTTGCAGTTTGCTGATCAACCGGAGCGTGTTGCCGAGGCGCTGCGTGCAATTGAGGGTATTCCCGAGGGCGCAGACGATATGTCAGTGGGCGGTACAAAGCGCGAGGTCTTGAGTCGTCGTTTGCCTCGCACCCAGAACATCTCGCTTGGATAGAAATGGACTGGTCGTGGACAGTGGTTGCCGTGGTCTTCGTTACCTACGTCAATTTGTTTACATACGTCGCAAATGCCTATCTCGATTCGGATAGGACACTCACGTGGAAGGATGTTCTGCATACATGGGTTCCTCCCTTTGAGTTGACACTCAAGGTGTGAAAACGAACCACTCCGATTCAATGCACTCAAGACTATGGATTGTCTACATGAAACGACGGCAGTTGAGGATGGAAGTACGACGTGTATGCAGTGTGGAACGCTGTTAGGAAATGACATTGACGAGGGTGCAGAGTGGCGAATGTATTCGAATACGGAAGACGATCCGTCGCGAACGGGGGCAGTTACAAATGAGCTGCTCCCCGAATCTTCATATGGATCCATGATGATGCGTCGACGTACTCCAGGTCAGTCGGAGGAGTCCAAGACAATTGCGAAAATGTCTTCGTGGTCCTTCTCGAGTCACGGCGAGCGATCGTGGATGGGTATTTTCGATGCGATTCAGGGATCATGTGTTCGGATTGGTCTTCCGAAGGCAGTGATTCACGATGCATGTGCCCTCTTCAAGAAGGTGGAGGATGCCCGCAAGACACGTGGAGAGACTCGGCGTGCTCTTATGGCAGGGTCCGTCTTTACATCGTGTCGTCAGCACAATGCGACGCGGACACATGAAGAGATTTCCACGCTCTTTCACGTGTCTATTCGGGCACTGTGCAAGGCGTTGGTCCGATTTATATCCGAGGCATCGAGTGTGCTTGACACCCAGATTGGGATTGCTGAACGGATTTGTGCCGATCTGATGATGAACGATAGAGAGCGCGATCAGGTGATGAAATTAATTACTCGTCTTCCCGAAATGGAACACACACCGAAAACCATTGTGGCAGGTGTGGTGTTCTTTGTGCTGGGAACGCGTTTGACAGATGTCACGAAATCGAGTGGAGTGTCGACAGTTAGTGTTCGAAAGATGATCGAAAAGTTAAAAACATTTGCACTCTAATAAATGAACACTTCCGGGGAACGTCAAGACGCGGTAAACACTACAAGTGCCACTTTAGAAGCGGCAAAGGCAAAGTATGACACCTTGAAGAATCTCAAGGTGAACGATGCGGATTACGCCAAGGCACAAGATGCAAAACGGGAGTACGACGATGCGGTCAGGGCAAGCAATGCGGCACTTGCGGCGCAGTCGCGGTATGGAGAAGGGTATGCGGCAAATGGATCTCGGCGCAGACGCAGACGCAAGACTAGAAGAGTTTTGGGGCAAACCAGACGATCGTATCGCCGCCGGTAAATCCACCGTTGTTTGCAAAGGTGATTGTGCACGAACCTGTAGTCGGCACCACAGAGATAATGCGGGTTGTATAGGTTGCCCCCGAGGTTGCGACATACACGGGAACGACGACGCCAGCAGATGTCATGCCGGGGATAGGGATAGACTGTGTAGCATATGCTGTATTAATCGCGAACACTCCACACTGATTCGGGAAAATGTTTGTGAACAAGGAATTGTTGGACGAGACCGCAGTCAGCGATGAGTTCGATGTAGACTGGTCATGTGTGAATCGTAACGATCCATATCCATCATCTGTCCTGAAATCTCCATTCACATCTAATACTGCGCTTCCCGGGTCACGCCCGATCGACAACCCGTTTTGTATGCGCGCATATCCTGCGACATCCAAATTCAGACTCGGAACGCGTGTACCCGACCCGGTGAAATATTTCATCCCTGTATCACTTTTTCCAATGGATACGCACCCGAATGAAAGGTCTGCGGAAAGGGCGACGGTATTGGAGGTTCCGATCAAGAATTGATTGGACGTATAGGTCGTGGAACTCGAAGACAATCCGTTTCCAATGTAGACATTGTTGTTTCCGACCGGGCGCCCTGTTGAACTTCCCAAAAAGATGTTCGAAGATCCGGTTGACGATTGTCCGGCATTGTACCCGATGGCAATGGTTTTCGAGTTCGAACTCGAGTTTGCACCGGCAGACGTTCCGATGTAGACAGAGTTTGAAACGTTTGACAGATAGTACCCTGCGCCATACCCAATTCCAATTGCATTGCAGCATCCGCGAACCGTCGACCACGCATTTCCAGAATTAAGACCAATGTATACATTCGACCCCGCATCTCCGACATCCGCTCTATACAGAATGGCATTGTTTGCAGAGACCGTATCGACATTCGACAATTCGATGCTTGCCGCGAACCCCGTCCCACTATACGTGTAGACGGGGCGAAGAACGTTTGTAACTAAAGACTGAACTCCGGTTGTGCTACTCATTGTATATCATTTAGGTGTTTTCTGTTGTAAGTAATATAATGTCGTACACACTTTTTCCAATCAAGGCATCTGAGGAGGACCTGTACCGACTCTATAAGCAGCACGTTGCGGTGTTCTGGACGCCGGACGAGATTGATTTCAGCAAGGATGCAGCAGACTGGTCGCATATGTCTGCGGATGAGCGGCACTACATCTCGTATGTTCTCGCCTTTTTTGCCGGATCGGATGGAATCGTTCAGGAGAACCTTGCGTTGCGTTTCCAGCGGGAGTCGGATTCGCAGGTCGTAAAGTTGTTCTATTCGTTTCAAAATGCGATGGAGGGAATTCATTCTGAGACATATTCGCTTCTCATTGACACGTACATCAAGGATGAGACTGAGAAGTTGCGTCTCTTTGATGGAATCAAGACGATCCCGTCGATTGAGAAAAAGGCGAGTTGGGCACTGAAGTGGATCGACTCGCAAGATAGTTTTGCAAAGCGCCTTATTGCCTTTGCCTGCGTCGAGGGTATCTTTTTCAGTGGAGCGTTTTGCTCTATCTTTTGGTTGAAGAAGCGTGGACTGTTGCCGGGTCTGACCTTCTCGAACGAACTCATTTCGCGCGACGAGGGACTCCACACAACGTTTGCGGTTGCCTTGTATCGGAAGCAGGTTCCGATCGATTCGACGGTGCTGTATACGATTGTCCGCGAGGCAGTGGTGCTTGAGAAGGAGTTCATTTGCGAGGCGCTGCCGTGTTCTCTTATCGGCATGAACGCGACGCTCATGTCTCAGTACATTGAGTTTGTTGCCGATCGTCTTGTGCTTCAGTTAGGTGGATCCAAGATTTATTCGTCGCAGAATCCGTTTGACTTTATGGATCTCATTTCGCTTGATGGAAAGACGAACTTCTTTGAGAAGAAGGTCTCAGACTATTCGCGCGAGATCCGGACCGTTGCCGATGAACTCCGACTGGATGCCGATTTTTAGTAGACGATCACGTTACCGGCGGGTGTCATGACCTTACTGTCCCCTGTTTTGGTCGGACCCACCGGTTGTAATTCTGAGACTACAGTGGACGGAACCGGTGCATCGTCGGCAAAGGCGACACCAAAGTCCTTGTAGTGCTGACGCTTTCCAAACACCATTGCAACCAAGAAAAAGACAACGACAATCCCCACGAATGCAAGCAGAATGTACAGTCCCGCCGAAAATAAGTTTCCGAGGAATCCAGAGGTCGTGTTTCCGCCGGGTCTGGATGCAGCATAGGCACCTAATCCAATAAATCCAAGATCTTCAAGCATGTCGCCTCCTTTTTGAGGAACCTTACGCATTTATACATAGGATACAAAAACATAGACAATGCTCCCATCTAAACTTGGGACGGAAGTCAAGGTTGTTGTCGTAAAGACAGCGCCTGAAGAGGACTTGAAGGGAGAGATCTACTTTTACAGATGTTTGCGGACCTTGCCGCAGATCCAGGGTCTATTTCCTCTCTACCACTATGGGTCTGACACCAAACTTGAAATTGAATATATTCACTCCGTCCCGCTCACTACACTTTTTACAACTATGCGTCTCGGTCCGAACCACATGAATTCGGTTTTTAGTGCGCTTGACACGCTGCACACATGTACAGATGTTCCAATCACAGTGACTCCAGAGGAGATTAAACAGTCCTATCTGTCCAAGTTAACGCAGCGTATATCGGGTCCAGACTATGCTACCCTTCCCGATCTTATGGGTATATACTCTACACTTCTCGCACGACTCAAGCAGTATACACCTACCTGCGTGTCGGTTGTTCACGGGGATCCGTGGTTTGCGAATTTGTTATGGACACTCGACAACCGAATCAAATGTGTGGATATGCGGGGTCGTATTGGCGACACCTTAACATTGAACGGCGACCCAAATTACGATTACGCAAAAGTCTGTCAGTCTCTTCTCGGATTTGATGAAGTTGTGTTCGGTCTCGAACCCGTGGAAATTGCGTATCGCAATCGCGTAATCTCCTTGTTTCTAGGACATCTTCGTGTTCGCAATGTGAATATCGACGACGTCGTGTTGCTGGTACTTTGTAACATGGTTGGGTCGATTCCATTTCATTCTAGGCGCTCGGAGTTATGGACCTTCATTCAAACCTTGGTGCGGACATAGGCGGCGTTGATACCTGTAACATCGGCAAGTAAGTGAAACGCGGCACCGGCAAGAAAGAGCGTGACCCACTTGTCTTGTCCAAGTTTGTCCACCGCCCAAAAAATTGGAAGAAACGCGAGACCGACAAGAAGTGCTTCCAGAAAGACGTTCATTTATCTTGTCCGTCAGATTCTAAAATTTGTTATGAGACTCAAGGAATAAATGGAACTCCTCCACACTGCAGTTGCCCTTCTTGCGTCGATGGTCCTCGTTCTCGCGGGAATGGTCGGATGGTTGTACTGGCAACAGACACGTCTCTATTCCAATATGAACAGTATCATCATGGTCATTAACGAGATTGCCCGCCCGCAGGAAGCGCTCCCTGAACCCGAACCTGAACCTGTCACTGCCCCGCCGCCCTCCGAAGAGGAGGAGGATGACCGCGCGAGTGTAAAGGACGAACCGGATGTCGTGTCTGGACCTCCCCCGCCGATCGATACGGATACGTTAGACAGCAAGACATCGTCTGAGTTGCGCGAGATGCTGACTAAACGCGGAATCCCCTTCGGAAAGCGGGACGCAAAATCGGTGCTTGTATCGTTACTGAAGGCAACAGCGTAGGAGGAGGTGTAGGCAATCCTACAACCGCCTTGCGAACCCATCGTAAACGAATTGGTGCGCTCGGAATGTTCGACGTACAATCACACGGCATTGTCTTTATCCTTGACTTAAAATATGATGTACCATCGGATGGTTTGCATGTGAGATCAACTCGCCCCATGCAAGGTATTCTCTGAACTCACGTTCGGTACGAAAAAGCGGAAACACCGGATAACAGTTGCGCAATTCCTGGAAGGCATTTGCAATTTCAGGTGCATTCTGTGATCGGACAAATGCCAGAATCTGGTCAAGTTTTGCCCGGCGCGCGTCGTAGGGCATTGCCTTGAAATTCGTACAAAATGTATCCATTTGTCCTTCTCAGTGATTTACGTGAAAATCGCGAGATAGATGTAATGAGGATCGTCAGTTTTGATCCGGGACTGAGGAACCTCGCGGTTTGTGTTCTTGATGGCACGAGTCGACAGGATGTCCGCATTGTGGACTGGTATATCATTGATGTCCTTGCAGAACTTTCAGGGTTGGGTGCACCTCGGTGTTATAAGTGTCCGGCGGCAGCGTCGTGGGAGCACGCAAGCTGTGGCGAATTTGCATGCGGCAAGCACCACCCCAAGACCAAGAAGGTCACGAAGAAGTCCTTGTACGACAAGGCGCCTGCAGAGTTAGATGCCGAAATGGTAAAGAATGGGTTTCCACTCTCTGCAAAAAAGGCGGATAAGGTCAAGTTACTGTATAACCATTACACGCAGAATCGATGGAAAAAGAGCGTTGGATCTGCCTTGTCTGGATCTGTCCTTGATTTTGCACCGTGTATTGCAAAGTGTCTCGATGCACGTCTTGCAACGTGGGGGAAAATTGACCAGGTCTGTGTCGAAAACCAGATGGATCGACGCATGTTCGGTGTCCAGGCAATGCTCCAAATGTACTTTGCGGCGCGGGGCATCAAGTGTGCAGGTGTGTCTGCCACGCATAAATTGTCGAATGTCGTGATGCTGACCGATTCGACGACAACGTACAAGGGTCGCAAGGCAACGGGTATTGCGCACGCCCGTGTCCTCGTTCCCGAAGTCAATCAGGAGCACTTTGCGCGTCACCCCAAGAAGGACGATCTTGCCGATTCGTTTTTGCAGGGGTTGTGGGTCCTCGAACATCCTTAAGGTCCAGTTGCACCCGAGGCACCCGAGGCACCCGAGGCACCCGAAGGACCCGAAGGACCCGAAGGACCCGAAGGACCCGAAGGACCCGAAGGACCCGAAGGACCCGACGCACCCGACGCACCCGAATGACCCGAAGGACCCGAAGGACCCGACGCACCCGACGCACCCGAATGACCCGAAGGACCCGAGGCACCTGCAGGCGCCGACCAACCTCCCCACCCACTCCATCCACTCCATCCATCGACACTGCTTCCCGTTCCACCGGTTCCACCGGTTCCACTGGTCGAACCGCTCCACCAACTCGTCGCGGTCGTGTCGGACATGGGTTTTCCAGTAAAGATGTTATTGCCACTCGAATCATAGATTCCAAACATGAAGGAATATCCAAGGAACGAAAACCAGGAACTGTTCTTTGCTGCAGTGCTCGAAGTGGTTGCAGATGAACACGGCGTCCCTGCCGCATAAAATGCACTCGCAGAACTCGGGTCAAGCGGAGATCCTTGAATCACGAGACCGCAGACAGCACCAGAAAATCCACCCCCCGGACCAATTGTAACATCTCCGAGAGCAGGTTTGGCGATCCCGGGTAACACGCATGACTTGACAAGTTTTCCGTTAATATAGACATCTACGTTCTTTTGGAACACCGTAACGGAGACTGCAAACCACGACTGCAGAGGGACGTTTTCGACGGTGCATGTATAGTGGTCATCTGTCGATCCCCCGCTGCCCATTGCCGATGCCTGCGTCGACCCACCCGAGTAAATACTGATCCCTACATCAATCGTATTGCTCACGGGATCAAGACTGATACGAGGGTTCATGATTGCATGGTTTGTAGGGTCTACTCGATGCAACACACCCTTTTCTTGTCCAAACCGATAATCCCAATTGTCAATGTACATCCAATACTGCAATCCATAATCTGCGACTTGTCCAGTTGGGAAACTGCTCGCACTTACAATCGTACCCGATGCCCCATCAACTGCGGTGGGCACCGGACTCGACGAGACAGACGGACCGACAATGTTCATAGATGCAGCGTAAAAGAAGAAGTAGACGACCATGGTAAGAAGGAGAACCCCACCAATAACCCACATCCACGACGACCTCGGAGGCGCGCTGCTAAACTGAGTCTGCATAGGATTAGGTGCCGCCATTTATATTTACAAGGGAACTTTATTAGAACATCAATGGAAAAACGAACCCTTAGTCTACAACATCAACCTGGCACATCTGTAATGTACTGTAATAACTGTGGTGAGAAAGGACATGTGTTTAGGACCTGTAGGTGCCCGATCATTTCGTCAGGCATTGTCTTGCTCAATACCCCAAAACTCCCGATCGATACAAAGAATATACATTTCTTGATGATCCGCAGGAAGGATAGTATGAGTTTTGCAGAGTTTATGCGGGGAAAGTATGATCCGACAAATGAGACCTATGTCTCAACTCTGATTCTCAATATGACTCAGACAGAACAGCATCAGATTTCGACGGAACCGTTTGAAACGATCTGGCAGCGCTTGTGGAAGGGCGATACGACCTCGCCTGATTTCTTGAACTCAAAGGATAAGTTCTCGTCCTTGAATCTTCCGAAACTTGTTGCAGACTATCCGTCCGTCTATACAGAACCCGAGTGGGGATTTCCTAAAGGACGTCGAATTCGCAGCGAGTCTGATTTTGATTGCGCGATTCGCGAGTTCGGGGAGGAGACGAATGTTCTGCGCGACGCATACGTTGTCGTAGATAACATCTTGCTTGAAGAGATCTTTGTAGGGTTGAACAATGTGACCTATCGACACATTTACTTTGTTGCTCTTCTTGTGAATCCGAATTTAATTGATTTGCATCAGAAATTCACACACATGCAGAATCGTGAAATTTCGGGTCTAGAGTGGAAGACATTGCAAGAGTGTAGGTCCTTTGTTCGCCCTCACCATGTCCAGCGAATGTCCATGCTGGATTCCCTGCAGAACATTATCGAGTCCTACGAGAGTACTTGAAAAACGAAATTGAAACCCGATAAAGAATAGGTAGTGGGGAAAATGGCATCAATCTACATCATGGAGTTCTGCGACGGATGCGAGACAGAGCGCGTTTTGACGAACAAGGGAATGTGCGACACCTGCTGGATCTGCAAATGTTCTGCTGGAGGCGAGATGTGCTATCGCTGCTCGTCGGAGTACGCCGACCCATGTCGCACATGCAATCGAAATAGAATCGGCGGGGTCTCTCCATGCGGACACTGCTACATCTGCTACGACCGCCTGTACGGGAATTCAAGGATTCGAGAACTCAAGAAAATCATCGAGGAGATCGAGGCACGCCTTCGTAAGGGCGGCATGACCAAGAGACAAACGGATGACTGGATTTGGATCCTGCAGAATCGCCGCGGCGACCTGGCACACGAGCGCAAGAAGTGAACAGTCAAAATTCAACATCAACCCTTTTTCCATGAAAAACGAATTTGAATACAATCAATACAGGTTTCCCCAGAGAACAAAATGATCAACTGCCAGTGGTGTAAGACCCACATCCTCGACATCTCCAACATCTACATGATCTTCACGGAAACCATGGACACAGCAGCTCCCATCATCTACATTGTCTGCAGAGACTGCGTGAAGCGCGCGACGTACGTCAATGCATTCATTGAAAAGCACAAGCGCCGCCCCCGCATGTTCGTTGACTTCTACACCCCTCCGGTGTAAAACCATCCAAACATTCCACTCTTTTTCCATGAAAAACGAAATCTAACGTCTCATAGCAGACATAGAGTAGGGTAAAAATGAAGACCGCCCTTGCCGCTATCACCCGCGCCCGGAACGCTGCACCCCCACGCCTAATCTCAATCCCCTACCGCATACTCGACCCGCTTCTCGATTGCATCATCTCAAGCAAGCACACCTCTCAAGCAATCGCCGACATGTACGACACCCGCGCAACCTTCAATCCGAGTCTCAATGTGAACAAGTTCGTTGTCGGCGGGATCTGCGAACTCATTCTTGCCAAGTTAGTCGAGAACTGTGGATTCACCTGCAAAAATATCGCATCCGAGGCAACCAAGGTCGATTTGTTGATCGAAGGATTCTGCACCCTCTCCCTCAAGAGCAGCGCAGACGTGTCCGACGTCACCATCGCAAACTATTCGGGCAACGACCACGGAATTGACCCACTGCCACCGACACTGATCTCCATTTGCGAGAAGAAGACGTGCACCTTTCTCTACCTCGACGAGGCGATTCTCCGATCCTCGGGGTGGGAGAAGAAGGATCTATACTCGCAGAGCAATGCCCGCCTCAACATAAAAAAGGCGTTCATCCAAGATATGTTGCGGCGGTTGGATGCGCCTCACGTCGTCCGCTTTGATGCGCCTCCGCCAAGCGGGATGCCTGGTCTTGACCCGATCGAGATCCTCTACGCTGCAATGATCAACGCTCGGACCAGCGCCGTTGCCACGTGAGACACCACATTCACATTGACACTGTTTCCGAGTTGCTTATATGCGACCGGATCCTTCTCCGCAAGTTTGTGTGTCTCTGGAAAGCTCTGAAGACGAGCACATTCGCGCGGTGTCAAGAACCTGCGCTCCGGTCCGTAAATCGGCGTCTGGACCATTGCCACCAAGGTCGGAAACCGATCTGTCTTTTTTACACGAATCCCCGATTGTCGCAACTGAATGAAATGGTCCCAGATCGAGGAGGTGTCTGTATATGCCCCTGCTTGCCATTCTAACTTCGTATACACCTTTCCCTTGGCAAGAAGTGCCGCATGCCGATGCATCCAGTCATCCCAGAACGCGGGGTGCCACGCATACAGTTCCTTGTTATGGCGGATATACGCCTTTTTCCACTCTTGGAACGTCGGGTCATCCGCAATCGTAAAGTACTCGAGATACACGGAGTGATGGTAGTTGCACGCCTTCAAGATCGGCAAGGTCTCGTTCCATGCGTCGATCGCAGCAATCAAATCCTGCTTGATCGCGTACGCCGGATCCGGTGGATCGAGAACCGAAACCTCCTGCTTGACAGGCAAGGGAATCTCGACTGTATCCCCCACATCTTTACGAATGCCGATAAAGTAGACTCGCTCACGATGCTGCGGAACACCGAACGCATCAGGACTGAGAATCTTGACATTCACCCAGTACCCGAGTTCATCCAGTGCATGCAAGATGGTCTGCATCACATGCCCCTCCTGGATACTCAAGAGTCCCTTGACATTTTCAAGAAGGAACCCTTTTGGACTCTTGGTCTGCAGGATCCGCACCACTTCGTAGATTAAGGTGCCGCGGGCCTCATCTGCAAACCCTGCACGCTGTCCCCCCGTACTGAACGGTTGACACGGAAATCCGGCACACAAGATATCGTGGTCGGGCACATCCACTACCTTGCGAATGTCGCCCGCAGGTTCAAGTCCAAAATTCAAGGCATAATTTGCACGGCACTTGGCATCAATGTCTGACGCAAGGACACAGGTCCCGCCCAGCGCAGTCAGTGCGTGATGGAATCCACCGATCCCGCAAAAGAGATCCACAAATGTGAATGCCATTGTCACTCCACTTCTTATACCATGTCCGGTTCGTTTTTACTCGAGTGGATCGCAGTAAGGGATTACCTTGTTTGTGACCTCTGGGGAGGGCGAAGGACCCATCAATGGACCGACGATTGGAGCGCCTGGGTACACTTCATTGTTAATCGCACGCAAGGCACCATTGATCGTAACTTGATCGCGGAGATATGCAGTGTACGACGACGCATTCACAAGTTCGGGAAGACCGGCATAGGGTACGCGGACAGAAAGGGTGATGGTAAGACTGGAAATATATCCATTTGCATCCTTTGCAAAGACAGTTACGTTGTAGTTGTTTAAGATTCGCATTGGGGTTCCACTTAGTGTGCTCGTCAGTGGGTCAAATGCCATTCCGATCGGAAGAGTTGTTTGATCGATAAAGTAATACACTGCATTCGTCGCGACAAAGTGTATAGGCAGAATCGTGAGATACAGGTTAAAGAAATACACTTGATTCACTGGACTTGTAAAGACAGGACCAGATCCCAACCCTACGCGGGTAATCGTTGTAAGAAAGGACGAGGTACCGGGCGCTCGAATGTACACCGTTGTCGATAAGACCGGTCCGATATTGACCAGACCATGTGCAACACCTGTGGACCAAGATGACGGGAAACTAGGCGTCTGGTAGATGTTGATCGCATCCGCAACACTCCATCCAGTCGCAGATGTGAATCCTAGAGGTCCGGTCACGAGTTTACTATCTCGAAACCAGTTAATCTCGTTGAGTGCATCGCCTGTTGTATTGTAAAAGACCGAGTACCCGCCGGCAACTGCACCGATAAATACAAAGATCCCATTTGCATATAGAATCTCGCTGTTCACTGCGACTTGACCTGCAAGACCCGTGATTGGAGTCACAATATTCCATTTAAATCCGTCCGTCGAGAAATACACACCGTTCGTACCCCCAGCAAGCAGAGTTCCCAGAAGATCTACATTCAGTGCATTGATCGGTCCAATGTTTTCCGGTTCAAATGCGAGAGCGCCGTACCTGTCCGGGTACCGATACAAATCAACGGATGTTCCGACATAGACTGTAGTTCCAACAACGCGAAGTGTATTCACGGTTCCCGGCGGTATGCCTGCAAGTACCGCCCACGTCAGTCCATCGTCTGCAGATGTGTAGACCGTCCCGTCATATGCGCCATACCATATGCCACCACTGTAGATCACCTTGGACAAGGAAATGGAAACCTGAGAAAATGTATTTCCGTCGACAGATCGGTAGAGCGCACCCGAAGAGGGTGCCAAGAACACGTTGCAATCAACGTACATGTTCTTCATTTTTATGTCGGTGAGTGTGGGACCGTTGACAGGAAACGACCAGGTTCCAGGCACAAAGGTGTTCGAACTCGAGTCAGATGCATATAGCGCCGTCGATGCAGTCAAGAAAGTGCGCCCAATCAAGGCATTTTGCGTTGTGAGCGCGAGTTGAAGAGACACGTCCGTCAGTGCACCCGCAGTAGCGCCAACGTTAAACATGGTCGTCGGTGGCAGGACCTGGTTTGGAGGAAGACTGTTTGTTAACGTTCCTCCTAACACACCACCGCTTGTGATTGTGAGTCCGTAGGACAGAGGCAGTGTAAGTGTAAAATTAGATCCGGGAATTTCGCTGTACGAGATTGCGGTAACAGGTATCGTGAGTCCATTTGACCACGTATACGAATTTCCATTCGGAAGCAAGAACAACATACTGTCGTGTGTGATAGCAAAGGTGATTGGAAAGGGTCTGTCACTTCCAGTCGAGTATCCTGTTGTCGCAATTACATTGGCGGTGTAATTCCCGAATACGAGCGGTGTACCTTGAATGAGTCCACCTGACGTTAACGTGAGTCCGGATGGCATATTTGTAGACGAGTATGCCAAGATCGGCAATCCGCTTGTAGTCGAACTGACGCGAACACGTACCGGCGTCATGGCAATGTTTTGGACAAGATTTATCGCAGATACCGGGTCGAATGTAAAAATGTCGTCAACGACCGTTATATTTAAGGATGACGTTCCAGATCCAATTCCATCGCTTGCCGTAAGAAGCGCTGTACTTGAACTCGGACCGGTGGGTATGCCGGAAAAAGTAAGATTGGATCCAACTTGGGTTGCCGTGATTCCAGGGGGAAGGGTGGACGATGTAAACGATGTGATTGACAAGTTTGCACTTGATGTCGCAGCGTATATGATGTTTGGATCAACGGAAAGCGATCTGCCGACAGTCCACGAATACGTTGCGCCGGGTGCGGGTGTCACCGTAACTGTATCGACCGCAATTATAATTGCCACCGTCATTATGCCCACAGTCCCATTGTTATTTGTGGCAATCAGTGTCGCGACTGTCGTTCCGGAACCGGTCGGTGTGCCTGTCAGATATCCAAGTTGAGTATTCGAATTAAAGGTCACGGACACACCTGCAGGAAGTGAAGTAGATGTCATGTTCGAAATGTTTGCAGACACAGTGGTCCCGGGAAAGAAACTGAGTGCACTTAACACATATGTATTCGGGACGGGGACACCGGAGTACAGTCCAGTTAGTGTCATGCCGTCTTTGATGGACCCTGTGAACAAAACCGTTTCCGTATACGAAAAGGCAATGGGTGTTGCATTTGACAAGGAACCGGCGACGGATCGGAGAATCGCAACAAAGGTCCCCGATCCAATTGCACTTTGCGCACCCTGCGATGTCCCTCTGCAAGAGACTCCGATGGAGCAGTTGGAGTCTGCGGGATAAAACGTGCTGCCTGGATTCAGAGATAGAGTCGTGAGTGTATCGTAAAACGTACATCCGTCTGGAAGTACCGGTAACCCAACATATCTAAACTGACCGGGTACAACAATTGCATTTCCAGATGCAGTGATAACGAAGGATGTACTGGAGGGCGGGTTCACCGTGAGCAAGGGTGACAGTGCATTCTGGATCAAGATTCGAGGCGGAAGGACTTGGAAGGTCATGTTTGTTGTCACGACACTCCCTGCAGAACTGGTTCCAATAATTTGATAGGATGCCGGCGCATAGGTTGCTTTGGGGGTTCCAGTGATAAACCACTGTGTTCCGTTGCTCCCTCTCACAAAGGACATTCCAATGGGAAGGGAAGGCGCGGAATACACAGTCGTGACCGCAAGATTGACCGTATCAATTTCAATTGTGTTGCTGTACACTTGCCCTACGTACAGAATCTGGTTGGACAGGGTTCCGAATGGGAATGTAAAGCGTCCGTTCCCGACCACGACCGTGAGAGGTGAGTTGGAGGCAATCTGTGTAACGTCTGTGGACAATTGGCACAGAAACTGGAGTTGTTCACCGGCAGCGGTTGTGGCATTGGCAATGCCGTTCGGGTAATTGGATCCACCGAACACCACATTGGATCCGACCGGGTCGTAATAACAGTATTGTTGAAGAACACTCGAGTTACTTGCAAAGGTTCCGTCGCGGTAATTGCTGAGAGGATTTCCAAAGACTTGGTATCCTGTCGGAAATTGGAATCTATATGGACCGAACGGTTCATACTTGTAGAGTGTCGGGACCACTGGATTCTGGATCGACATCCTTATTGTCTATTTACATGAAGATATGTAAGTACAAGTGCACCTGTAGCGTAGTGGATAACGCGTCTGCCTTCTAAGCAGAAGATCGTGGGTTCGATCCCCACCAGGTGTAGTTTACGAACAGGTATATTTCTTCACATAATGGACCCGAATCCATACCTTGTCGCATCTTCGTTATCCTTTTTATTTCCGTCGCTCTTGTTTTATACACTTCGCCTCCCTTTTCTGTCAAGTATCTATGGACTTGTTGCATGTACGTCATCGATATATCACGCTACAAAACACCCTGCAATTTTGTGGGTAGACTATCCATTGAATCATATAAGTCACATTGCCACCGTCTCCTACATTATCCAGGGTGGATGGATTTCCATGCCTGCATATGTCGTGTGGTTGATCTATACAGTTCTTACGTATTATGTAGGATATAGAATGTCCTCTATGGTTTGGGATCCCGTTCACGATCGTGCGACACCGTGGCACGCTCTACTGCACATATCAACTGTGGCAACGACCATGTATACGGTCTTTGTTACGTGGGTGGTGCTACAGGCGCGGGGTTTTTGATTGCCTCAAACTGCTTGGTACCCTCTTCCGTTGTCAGACCCCTGTATACCATATCGAGTTTCAATTTCAAAAGGTTCCAATTGTCGTCCATAATCCTCTGCGCGAAGATTTCGGGTCGCAGAGTACCACGTGGTCGGTTCAAACGGAATACGTTTTTCGGGAACTGCCGCTTGAGTTGCCGTGTATTGGACAGACAAGAAATATGCGAATCCGCCTAGAACCACGACGAGGCAGACGATGTTAAACATCCACGATGCCGTATTTGCAAGTTGGGTCCGTCGCATCAAAAGTGTCCGCTCAATGTCGGCAAGGTCGACTCCGAGGTGCTGCATTGTGTGGTTGCGTGACTCCAATTTACGTTAAGAAACGACAAGGTGTGTCGGGTCCACAGAGGCACCGAACAGTCGCAGACACGAATCCGGTTTGGATACGCGGCAACAGATCGAACAATGTTATGGATTTCACGAGATGTCTTGTCTTTTAAACAGATTGTTAACACAGTGTCTGAATACTTGAGAAGATCCATTGATTATACAGACTGAAGACTCTGCGTATACGGATTGCTCTTGAATGCATCCAACAACCCAGGCGTGCCAACATCGCGAGCATACACATCCTGCTTGAGGGGTTCCGTGTACCGAACCGACCCCCGCTGATCCGATGTCGGCGCCTGTCCACCCAGTGTAAACATGGGCGCCTCGAATCCACGCACGTTATTGAAGATCGACTCGTCGCGATGTGTTGCCACATTCGTCGATTCGGGTCCAGACGGAATTGTCTTTCCACCCACAGCACCTGCAGGTGTCGGGCGACCCACAACCGTTAACTTCATGAATTCTTGGTACGGTTCCGTAAAGGCGCGAATGTACGAGAGGTACCCACCCGCAGCAGATTGCGCGCCGACAATTGCGTCTGTCGAGGTTGTAGTGCGATTCTGTTCCTTCATGACCTGGGTCGGGTAGATTCCAGACGCAACTTGCTGTCCAGTTGTCGTGTTCAGGCGATCGGGTCCAAGTACCGCAAATTTGTCCGGGCGGTTCTTCTTGACGGGCGGTTGCAGACCCATCTCGGTAATGTAGTGGGCACCCGGGACCGTCTCGCCCGCAAAGGTGAGTTTGGGTTTGGAGGCAACGCGGGTCTCGTCCGTCGTCTTGGGCAGTGCGTACTCGCGACCAGCATCCTGCTGATATCCTCCAGATGGAAGATTCGTGTATCCATCATTGATACCCGGTCCGACATGGGTCCGCTCAACTGGAAAGATGTTTGCCATGCGCTGACTTGTCACCTGACGAGACTGCTCGAACTCCGTCTCGATTTGAACTCCCCAAGGATTTCCCGTTCCAGGTTCAGGAGCAAAGAATGCAGGTGCCTCGTCCTTGTGAAAGAAGGTGTTCTTTCCGGTTCCCGTGAAGGTATCTAAAATGCCGTCTGTGGCACCTGAGTACATGGATTGCGTAACATGCGCACCGAAGAAGGGTATCATGTTGTTATGACCAGTTTCCGACTGTTCAAGTTCGACTTGACCCGTTTCGAAATGCTCAGGCGTCACCAAGATATCCTTTGCATCTCTCGACGGGATGGTTTCGTCTTCTACATTCGGGTTTCGCGGACCGCCCTTTTGGTTGGCAAGGGCGTACCCGAGAGCAGCAAGTCCCGTTAACAATACGAACTCCATTTGATTTTACTTGAGCAAAGAATTGCTGAGTCGAGACGGCGTATTTGTTTGAAACGGTGTGACTGCATGTGCCTGCGGTTTGAAAAGCATCCACTGAAACGGGTACGCAGTCGATGTAGGTCCGCTCGGAAGTGTAGCAGTTTGCGCCATGAGTGCACGCTGAAACGGTTGAAGCGTAGGTGTAGGCGTATTCATTGTTTTCTGCTATAGAAACAATTGGGAATGGATACGCCGACCTTTACAACGTCGCTTCTTTCCTACATCTTTCCACCCGAGTTGTGGACGCCCTTTGCTGCTATTTTTACAGGTGCAGGGGATATCGGTCTTTACATTCTCTCCGCCCTCTTTTGGATCACGATTGCCGTGTACTTTTTTTCGACATGGTACCAAAGTTATAAGGCATCTGGTAGTCCATCCACATTTCCGATTGGAGTCTTTATTTTGCTTCTCGTGCTCTTTATTCTCCTTATTTGTTTTGCTTCAAGTCTCGGAGACATTTCGATTTTTGGGTACAATCTATTCGGCACAAACAAGTGTCCGACCGATAAACCGGATATGAATGCCGGGTTGTGTTACGAAAACTGCAAACCCGGATACCACGGCAATGCAGCAATCTGCTATGCAGACACCGTGAGTCGCGGTGCAGGTACACCGGTGGGACTAGAACCATGTAAGGATGGGTATCGCACAGAAGGGTTGGTTTGTTCAAGTGTCAGGTGGAACGGTTGCAAGTACAATACGATCATTGGATGCATTGGTGGACTTGACGGCGACTTTTACGGACGTTTAAATGGTGGTGGAGTGTGTCCCGGTCCCTCGGATTTTGGTGGAGACTTGAATGCATTCGATGGAAATTATAGAAATTACATTCATTCGACTGACCCGAACAAGGAAAAGAATGTCCATCCGGAAGTCTCGCCACTTATCGACGGAACAACGATCGGCAACATGTGTTACACTCGCTGTCCGGAGGGAGGATGGACACACGTACCCGCAATGCCGTATTTATGTATACGCACCGTACCGGGCACAAATGACGCAATTCCGTTATCATATGGTCGAGGTGCAGGTGTAGTGCCGCACTGGATCAAACTTCTCGATAAGGACCGTGTCAGATATGTGCTTTAAGAACGCAGACGAACTACATACATGGGGATTCCCTATTATGTTGCATCTCTTCTTCGCAGACACCGAGAGATTCAGACGCGATATACTACATTTGAATGCGATGTTTTTGGAATTGATTTCAATTGTTTTATTCACAAGGTACTCGAAGACTCCGATCCAATCGGGAGTGTTGTGCGTGGACTGCGCACCTACCTTGAAAGGATACATGCATCACGAATCTATATCGCATTCGATGGACTCGTACCCTATGCAAAAATTGTTCAACAGAGATATCGCAGGTTCAAGAAATCGGAAACTGGAGAGTTTGACAGAAATCAAATTTCGCCTGGGACGCAGTACATGCTCGATCTCGAGAGTGAACTTCGTAGACAGTTTTCAGACATTGAAATATCAGGAACAAGGGAGAATGGGGAAGGGGAACATAAGATATTTCAATGGGTACAGCGAATTGATCCATCCGACCGAACTCGTATTGCCATTTATGGGTTGGATGCAGACTTGGTACTCATTGCGTTGGCACAATCTAATCTCGGGTCTATTTTCTTACTTCGCGATGATGACGCATTCTCCGTCTCGGCACTTGCACGAGTCTTACCGTTACCGGTAGACGCATACGTTCGCAAGTGTATTCTCTGCTTTGGAAATGATTTTATGCCGACCCTGGCAATGTTTTCGTTGCGAGAAGATGGTCATTCCCGCGCAATGAATACGACACTTGAAAAGGCAGTAGAGATTGAGGCAAAAGTACTCGTTGAACGAAAGGCAGTGCAGACATCCCACGCACTCGAAGCAAGGCACGGTCTTCGAGTAGACGGGGTTTTGAATTGGACACCGGTCGTGTATGCCTTTTGGAAAACGTATTTGTGGACACTCGAGTACTTTACAACGTCCGAAGTACCGGATTGGTGTTGGGTCTACCCCTATGCGGAAGCGCCGCTGGTGCAGACGTTGGTGGATCTTGATTCTCCCCTTGAAGTTTCGTGGGACTTTCCCGAACCTGTCTTCGGAATCAAGGAGCAGTTGGATTTCATCTTACCGAATCGCGGTGTCTTTCCAAATGAGTTTTACAATGAAGATACGGAGACACGACCCCTCTGGATGAAGAAATACACGTGGGAGTCAGATCCCTTTATTTCACTTCCGTGGGACCCTGCTCGTCCGCTTACGTCGGTGACGCCGATGGCGCTTCCGTGTGCCGCCCTCCGCTGATTCCGGGTCTTCTTCGGGATCCGGAGGAAGAGGTATATTTGCGGCATTTAACGCAGCATACGCAGCTGCGAGTTGTTTGTTCAGTTTAATGTTTTCTTTCAAGAGTTGTTCATTTCGCGTGTGCAGTTCTACGCACTCGTTTGCAGTTGAGATGTACTTGTCTTCAAGCGCCTTCATACGCGGACCTGCCGGAGGGGGCGGTCTCGGTTCGCCACTCATTAGTCTCTTCCTCACAAAAAAACGAAATTGTGTTTCAGAATCTAGATGTAAGGGGAGACAAAATGTGGACCCTTTGGTATCACGATCCGAACGACAGCGACTACGCGCTCAAGAGTTACACGACAGTATACAAGATCAGCACAATTCCAGAGTTCTGGAATGTCATTGACGGAATCCCCAAGGATGTATGGGAGACGGGCATGTTCTTCTTCATGAGGGACGGCATCCCGCCGCTTTGGGATGCACCTGAGAATACGCGCGGAGGCGCATGGTCCAAGAAGATCGATGCGATCGATACGCATGCGGTCTTTGTGGATTGCATGGTGCATTGCATGGCAGACTCTTTCCTCAAGAGCAACAATGAGTGCATTGCCGGCGTGACACTCAGTCCCAAGGGAAACTTTCATATCATCAAGGTTTGGAACACAACAACAGCAGTGTGCGATCGTCGCCTCTTCTCGCCCTCTCTAAAGATGAAGGTGGGCGACGACATTGCGTACAAGGCACACAATCTGCGCCCCAAGTGAAGCACTATGCCACGCAAACTCTATTCTTTTTATTTGCGGGGGATTTTGAATACGAGGTTGCGAATTTGATTGACTGCTTCGTCCGGAATCCGTTTGTCCATGGGCGTCTCGGTAAGACAATTAATGTGGAAGTAGATGCAGTACATCCCACACTCTGAATCCTTTCGTTGGTGTCGAGTGCTATTGTAGGTGAGTTGCATGGGGTTCGAGTGAATACCCGTTTCATCCCACTGCGATGCCCACCGATTCATTAACCGCTTGATCTCGGGTTCAGGTTTGAACGCATACGAATCGAAATACGTCATTCTAGGAAATTCGAGTTCGGGACGGATGTCGCAAAAGACCGCCGTCCAGTGCTCTCCTGGTCCGTCGTGGGTATCTGTATTGACGGCAATTCCAATTCGATGATATCCTTTTTTGTACAGTTTCGTAAGTTTCATCGAGCAGAGTGCAGATACTAAACATTGAGACAACTCCTCTGTCTTCATGTCGAAATCAATGGGAACACATCCAACAAAGTAATAATCGTCAAAGAGCTTCACAAGTTTCTTTTCAACTGCATCAATGTCGTCAGACGACAACCATTCGTGTCGATTTGTCTTCCACTCAGATGGTGCCTTTGATTTCGTCAACATAGACATGACGACACATGCAGGTGCGCCGGTCGTACATCGTTCATGAAATCGCTTTAATAACTCTGTCCACACCTGATCGGTTGAACCGGGTGGAATTGCAGAGGATGTGTGTTTATTGTAAAGTTTACGAAGGTTTTCCACTTCACCCTTGTCGACGTACTGAGTCACAGGGATCATTATACCTTGAAGTGAAAACTTCGCGTTCCAGTTTTCAGAACCACGTCCAACCAAACAACAAAGATGGAGACGGATCTACTTGTGAATGCTCGAGTCGTCGGTGGCATTGCGAATCTTGAGGCAGTCGAGATGCCGACCCTTGAGTTTACCGACATGCCCTCTGCACCTTCGGCACCGCCCGCACCCTCGCTTGTCCCGAATTTCGAAAGCACAGGTCCGTCCCGCGTCGACGGTCTTGATAATCTGAATGCCGGTGCGTACACGTCAACAAAACCAATTCGGATGTCCGACGAGGTCTTGATGAAGGAAAAGTACGAGATTCTTCGCAAGTTTGAGCGTCTTTCGAAACTCGGCGTGCCTATGCGCAAGCGGTTCACGATCGACTCGCCTCTCGAAGAAATGAAGATGGAACTTGACTTCATTCGCCGCGAAAAGTCGATGGACTCCACCATCAAGCAATTCTCGGAGTGGTTCGTTACAGGCATGTCCGGTCTCGAATGGGGGTCAAAGAACGTAACGATGCTCAAGGCATTCGGTCTGTCGCTCGACGGACTGTCGGAGGCAGCGCAGATGAATGTCGTGGACCTCGAAGATGATTTCGAAGAATTATATGATTTGTACGGCGAGAACATGAAGATGCACCCTATGGTCCGCATCCCTTTGCGTACATGTATGATGATCTACATGGTTCACTTGACGAATCAGATGGCACGGAAAGCACCGATTCCGAACATTGATGACATTATGCGCCAGAACCCGGACATTGCCCGCTCGCTTGCCCAGGCAGCAATGGCAAATCAGACACAGCAGATGCGTGGAACTGCAAGTGTTCCTCCTCCGCAGAATGCGCCCAACCCTCTTGCCGGGTTAATGAGTTTCATGCAGGGGTCTGTCCCGCCTGCGCCCCCTCCCAACGTTGTGCCTCGCCAACCTCCGGCAGATAAGCGTGTGAACATTGGTGCCCGGAAACCTCCGATGGTGATCGTTCCTCCTGCAGCACCTGCCCCTATCCCCGAAATCAAACCGCCGTCCTTGAACATTGAGGAACTGCTTCGGGATATCAAGACAAACGTAGTTCCACCGAAACCGAATCGTAAGGCAGGTTCGACCGGAAAGTCCGTCACCATCCGATTATAAAAACGAAGTCTCTAGAATAGAGTACACGTCTCTCAAATGCAGATCACTCGAAGCGAACTTCAGGATGCACAGACCGCAGTCTTCAAGGGAAAACTCAATGCCGCGGCATTGTATGCACAGGTCCTAAGCGCAGCAAGATCTGGACACACATCTGTCATATCTGCATCCATGGCGCCTGGGATTGTCTTTGACACTGCGTATGAATTGACTCGACAGTGTTTTTCGACATGCACCGTTACGGTCGAAATTCGTGGTCTATTTACTGGAGATCCCGAGTACATGTCATATGCCATCCGTGTTGATTGGGATCCACTTCAAGGTTGAAACAGGAATTGACATCAAACGCGGCGTATCGTCCATTGTCGAGAAGGAACATTGCAACTGTGTGCACGATGGATTCGGAAGACATCCTAAGCAATACTCAATTGTTTTTGACTGGAATAAGAATGGGATTGAAACAAACAGGGGTTTGTATGCCAGGTTCATTCGCATCATAAGGTGATAATACTTGCGAGGAGTCGAATATTCGACAAAGTGGACCATGCACCACACTTCGTTGGGGTACTGCGGAGGACGAAACGCGACGGTCGAACCGCGCAGATGTTTGAAGAAGTATGGAGTGGAATGAACTGTGTGGATTTTTAAGGCGGCGTCCTTGATGGTCCCCACCTGCAAGGGGTGCCATGCGTAGATAATATCGTCCGTTCCATCGACTGCCAACCAGTTTTTTTCACACTCTTGATTTCCTGGAGACTCGAGCATCTTGCATTCTGAGTACATTCCAAGCGCTGGATGGTATCGACCCTGCATGATTCGGATCTTGTCAGTATACTCCCACGTCGTTGCCGTGAACTTCAGATGTCCGTTTGCATCGTGGTAGATGCGCAGATCTTCAAGACCGACAATGTGTGCATCCTTTCGTCGAGTCAATGACACCGAGGAATCCAGCAGGACTTCATGCTTTCCAGATACTGGGTCATACCATACGTTTTGCGTTCTAACTTTATGATCTCCCGACGTGACACCATTCTCCTTCATGACATACGATCCAGTCTGTGGAATAATCTTGTAATTCACAAATCGCACATTGTGCACACTCTTTCCATCTTGAAGATAGAATGCAACGGAGGTCGGATGGTAATCATCTCCGAGTGTATCCCACGGAATAGGGTGTGGTACACTTGGCAGATCGAGCGGTTCAACATAGTAAAAGAGATTGGTGTACACATTGTCCTGATACTGGCAGAGAGGTCGTAACATGAAATCGATCGACGCGCGGGCACCCTTGTCAGGTTTCCCAACGTAATAGAGCAGAATGGTCTCCTCATAGGCAAACAAGAAAGAATACACGTCTGACTCCACAAAGAGCGAATCCCCAGGTTTTGGAATCGAACGACCCTTTAGAACATAGTGATATGCCTTGTAGTGTTCACCCACCTCCCTGAAGTGCCTTGCCAACTTATATAAAGACTCTGCCCGTGTCGGACGCCGTTCAAAGGCACGCAACATCCAGCACTCAAACATGGGATAGTTCTTAAGCGCCTTGTAACACTCGCCAATTTGGTAATACGAATACCAAACCTCCTCTTCCCATCCACCTGCTGCAATACGGTCTTCGTAAAACTCAATTGCCTCCGCATACTTTTGCAGAGAATTGTACGTCTGGGCAAGATAGAACATGTACCGCACATTCTCCGGTTCATCAAGTAATCCCTGCTCGAGAAGCGCAGCATCCCGTTGAAACTTATCTGACTTGCATCCACCGTCGTTGCGGTCATCAATGTAGCAAATCGATGTGGAGAGGGCGTCTGTGGGTCCATCCCAGTACTCGTGGGTCACACCCTTGCATGTCCAGTCGTAATCCATCCGAATCAGACGGGCATTGGGGTATTCGAGGTTTCCATTCATTTGCACAATTGTATATCCAACGGACGTCAAGTCTTGAGACCGAAGAGATCCCGCAGAAAAAACCATATCTGCATCGAGCAACAGTCCATACGTCGACTTCAGATCCCACCCAGTCTTGCGGAGGTAGGTTTGGGCACCGACAAAGGTCTGTGTGCGATTGTACCCGAAATCTCTCCAGGGAACTTCGGTCAAGCACCCGTCGTGCGTCTTCAAAAACTCGCGAGCGATTTCGCAGGTCTTGTCCGTGGACCCAGTATCACAGATACAAAAGGCATCGACAACACCTTCCACTGCGGCAAGGCATCGTTCCAAGATCGCCGACTCGTTCTTGACCATAAGCAAGAGGACGCACTTCATTGCGTCGGTTTTATTCAATAACTCATTCGCTCCTTTAAATAAACAGAATGACAACTGACTTTGTCAAACAAACTCTTCGCGAGAACATGTCGCGCGCGCTTGTTCCTCACGTGGCAGATGGGTTGTGGAGTATCTATGACAATGCCCGGACCGCGTGCGAACGCAATGGTCAGATCGACCAGATCTTGCGCACGTTTCAGAATATGCTCACTCGCGTCCCCGACTGGAAGGAGGATACGCTCTCTCAAGAAGTCGAGCGCATCACGGTGTCATCCAAGTGTGACTATCTCGAAGATTTGTTGCTCGGTGTCTTTGTGAGTTATATTCGTGCCTTTGCCACGCTGCAGCAAAGCGATAAACTTCGGGTCGATATTCAGTTTACGCCTCCGTCCATCCATGTCTTTGTGCACACTCTCTACAAGCATGCGGCACGGCATGCGTGGAGCAATGCGTATCTGTTCAAGACAGTGGGGGTGCCGTCTGAGCAGCAGGCGCGCAACCGTCGCGATATTGAGACAAGCATTACCACCTGCATGAATGACGTGATTGACAGTTTTATACCGTGGAAGCGTGTGAGTCAGGCATACTTTCGTCCGTCGAATGCTGCTGCTCCCGAGGCGCCGGCAAGTGTCAAGTTTGGAGAAAATGAGACACATGAATTTGAGAGCGAAGACGAAGACGAGTCGCCGCTTCCTCCGCTTAAGGTCGGAGACGAAATCACTTTGGACGACTCTGCCTTTGAAACACAATCTGATTCCGGGTCGGTCCATCTGGAGGAACCGAAAGAGTCGGTGGCGTTAAATCTGTGAATGAAAGGTGTGGATTCCAAATCAAATGAGCGAATTACAAATGTATGGCATCACTCTTGCAATTGTCGTGGTGAGTGCAATTGTCATCTATCTCTTGGATCGTCGGTCGAAGAGTGAACCGATTGTATGGACGGACGCATTGAAAATCGGCAGCGGCGCCGGCACCATTGCCGGGGGTGTACTCTATTCCATGACAACACCGGATAGTGCTGCTGTCGTGGAACCCCTTGCGGGTGCAGTGCAGGAAATGTTTGTTGGAAAACCTGCGTTCTGAGTTTTTTTGTTAGTAGAACATAAACCACGATGCTTTGGAAGTTGCTTTTTAGTGCGACGCTGTTCTACCTTTTGACGCCCGGGGTACTCGTCCGTCTCCCGCCTGGAGGGTCGACGATGACCGTCAACCTCACCCACGCCCTTGTCTTTGCCGTTGTGTCGCAACTTGTGTGGCGCATGGTGAAGGGCAAGAGCATGATGAAGTAGACTAATTATGTACACACTTCCCGTTCACCATCTTCTCATTCGGTTTGCACGACGGTGTGTTGGCCATGCCCTCGGAGAAAGACATGCGTCCGCCGCTCAGGACATACCACGTGATAAAGAAGACCACCAGCGCAATTAACCAATTCTTTCCAGACATAAAAGGCAGACGCATTTATACATCCACGCAGAAAAAAGGCGCGTCAGTGGGAAGTTTCGGAACGAGGAACGACTTGAATCTTGAAAGTTCCTTGCGAGGGACCGCATTTGCACAGGCGCGTGCAATCTGCTTGTATAAATCAAAATCATGGTACCGATCGTGATTGTCATGCGTTTTCCGATATAAGACAGACGATCCATCCGGAAGCGTCATCCAGTGTTTGAACATCTCAAACAGCGGATGGTCGTAGGCATGGTCCGGTCCTAACGGAAACATATCCCAAAACAGGGATGTCGCAAAGCGCACTAAATCAAACGACGGATTTAACGGGATACGCGCATGTGTCGGTGTATAAAAGGGTTCGATGTTATACTGTCCCGCCGCTTCTTCATCTACTTGAAACTGCGAACTCATAAAGAACCGAGGATCTTTCATACCCGTCAGACGAATCGAGAGTGCCGCACGATCGAAATCAATCACCTTGATCAAGATTCCATACGTCGGTACGCGGTAACACGATCCGAGGTGCTTGTAGTACAAGTACTCCTGGTCCGTCTTTACAAACATTACATTGTTTCCATGCAGATCGTTATGAACAAATCCAAAGGTCCGCTGGGCATACGCAAGTGCCATCACAAGCTGACACACGAATGCATAGAGGTGCGCCGGGTCTCGGTCAAGTAAATCGTAAAACGTGCCTTCACATACATCCATGACTGTTGTCACAGCAGGTACGTCCGAAAACGTGACCCATGCAAAAGACTCCGGTTCCTCTCCATCCCCCTCTTCGTTGTCTACCTCGCCTTCGCACGCACACGATTCAATGTCAAATACATCCTCTTCCGAAGACTCGGATATACTCGGATCATACTGCTGCAACACGGCATACTCTGTCGTGCACTCTGCAACCGACCCATCTTCGACGTGCGCAACATCTACATCTTCGACCTCCAACTCAATATCCTCTCCTAACGCCAGACCGTGGCGCTGCGAGCGTGTGTGCGTGAACGTATCTGCGCCCGGAAGTGCCCGCAACTTAAGTTGAAAGGTATTGCCTACATTGTTCATGAACCATGGACGGTCCGCAATGTCTTCATAATCGTCGGAGATGTCGAGCGTATGCGACCGAAGGATAGATGCATAAATTCCATATACAGTCGGGAAATGCTGGCACCCCGACAAGGACAAGAAGGCAGACGTTAAGGCACCCACATATGCGGCAGTGTGCGGACTCTGCATTCGCGCCGAGATATCACGGGCAACATCTGCAGGTTTCGGAAGTCCAGGCGCAGCATAGTCTCCCTTCATCGTCTTGAAGGGTGACAAGATCATCGTCGTCTTGCGATGGACAGGAAGGGTGCGTCCAAGCGTGGTCTTGATATGCGTTTCGTCGACAACCGATTCGACTCCTTCAGGAAACTTTAATCCGTATTCGGAGACAGCAGACAAGTGCTCTGTCTTGAACAGTTGTTCCAAACAGGGCAGGAACGGTTGGACATTCGCAAGTCCCCACGCATCTGCAGAGACCTTGGGAAGACGATGTACCTTTGCGTCGACTGCAACTGTCCGAAGTTCCTTAACCATTGTGATTCTGTCGCAAACAAAGTGGTGGTTTCTCACGCAACGGCAAGGACTGCGGCAGTCGCAGTGGACAGATGAATCATTCCATGAAATAACATCTGGACCGTCCAATCGGGGTCAAATGCCATGATCGAATACTTTTGCCCCACGAAATAGGCAGCTAGACCATACACAATCGAGCATGCGGTCAAAACTGCACTCCACCCCCGCGATTCATAGATTGAACACGCAAGGCACTGCAAGATCGCAATACAATCAAACGCAAAGATAGTGTCCGATCGAGTCCAGTGAAATCCGATGGTTGTCAGTGTCAAGAATACACTTGCCTCTGATGTCCAGTAGTGACCGCGCGTATAGGCAATGTAGGCGGGCAGCAAATAGGAGAGTCCAGTTAGACATAAGAAGGGTGCGGGGTACTTATGATCAAGATGCCACCCCATACTGTAAAAGTATCCCATAATATGTATATGCCTTTATACAATGAACTTCCAACTGAAAAAGTTCGACATCAATATGATCAAAGACCGATGCGAGATTGATTCTCGCAAGAGTCCGATGATCGTTGTTATCGGAAAGAAAGATACCGGCAAGTCGTTCTTAGTTCGAGACATTCTATATGAGGCACAGAGCTCATTTCCGGTTGGAACGGTGATTTCCGGAACAGAAGTTGCCAACGAGTTCTTTCAGCATATGATCCCATCCAAATTTATTCACGACAAGTATACTCCCGAAATTGTTCAGAATGTCATTAAACGTCAAATGAATGTAAAGCAGACACGAAACCGCAACAAGTCTGGAGCAGGATCTGGGTTAGATCCTCGCGCATTCTTAATTCTGGACGACTGTCTGTACGATGCATCGTGGATTAAGGAAGAGTCGACTCGGTACGTCTTCATGAACGGTCGTCACATTGACCTCATGACAATCATTACCATGCAGTATCCGTTAGGTATCACGCCTAACTTGCGCACGAATGTTGACTTCGTTTTCATTCTTCGAGAGAATATCCTGGGTAATCGTCGTAGAATCTACGAGAATTATGCAGGTATGTTTCCGACCTTTGATATGTTCTGCACCTTTATGGATCAGTGTACCGAAAACTTCGAATGCTTGGTGATTTGCAACAATGTGAATTCGAACAAGTTAGAGGACCAGGTGTTTTGGTATAAAGCAACTGACCACCCGCCTTTTCACATGTGTGATCAGAGTTTATGGGCAGACAACAGACCCTTCCGATCTGCTATACTAGCCGGCGGCGAGTATTCGGCCGGTGCTGTGAAAAAGAAGACTGGGACGGAGGTTTGGGTACGGAAAGAGGGCGGTGGCGCCGATAGGTAGACCGTTTACCGCCTGCGGGAGCGGCAGGTGCGCCTGCCGCCGCTTTCGCCGCATCCACTGCCTCTGCCTCTGCCCTTCGTGTTCCAGCGGGCAGTCCGGGGAATACAGTGGACGGGGGTACAGATACTTTCGTATAGTCTACAGTCGGATCGAAGGCGAACATAACTTGCGGTTGTGTTTTCAATGTCTTCACAAACTGATCTAGAACTTCATCTCCCAACTCTCCAGCGTCCGGTTTTCCAGGAAGCGCTACAGTCCTAACTGGAGGTAGGCCATCTGCCGTAAATCCAAACGGAAACCCCGAATATCCTGCCGCAGCGCTTGGAGGGGTCTGAAGAACTTCCGGATTTCCGGGCGCAACAGCATTCCCGCTTGGAGTCCGAGTCTCTGGACTTCCCGCAGACGGACCGCTTGAACCTCGAACAGGAGTTCCGGGAGGCAGCGGAACTGGGGACGCAGCACTTGCATCTGGACTGCGTGGGGATGGTTTCACTTGAGGACTCGAACCTGAGGGGTAGGCGTCCATTATACATTGAGGACAATAAATATACGTAAAAAGAATCTAGATCACTCTCTCACTGCGAACGAGACATTCTCACCTATCATATGTACCCTGGAGCGGTATTGACAGTGAAAGATGGGAAGAGTCACACCGTGATGGGTTGTAATAAGTCGTCCTATACTAGCACTATATGACAGTACCGCGCGCTGCAAATCCTTGTTAGCTATACTCGATGTGAGAGAACCATCTTTGAACAATTTAACTGCTCCAGCGCGACTCTCTGTAGTCCATTCGTCTGAAACGGATATAGTGGAAATAAACGCTGCGAAATTCGGGTCAAGACGAGCGTAGTGTTTCACTATTGGATTTACATAGTACATCCATTCTCCTTCAAATGAAAATACAATTGCTCCATCGACGGATGTACTTATATTAGGATTAACCAGCGACCTGAGATCACCTCCAGATGGAGGACCGAATCCTACTTTATTAATTTTATAGCAGACAATAGGGTGTGTGTGTATAGTATAATCAAGTGGTACAGCTGGACTTTCTTTCGGGGTATTTGAAATGACTACTGGCGCTTCGCACGTGGGTTCGAGTCCTCGAACCTTGTAGAATCCCTTTGAACCCACTGCAACACCGGTGGGTTCTAGACACTTCGGATTCGAATCAAGCGACAAAAATCCAGGGTCGGTCGTGGATCTACGTATCATGACACCACCTACTTCATATTGTAAATCCAGAGCACTGTGTTTGGCACTGTCGCCGTCAACTCCATTGATGTAATGACAGTTGCGCATTTGAATGAAATTCATAGGAATATCAGCGCCATGCGTAACAAGTCTATCCAGTTCTCTCGACCTATATCCCGATATAAACGTAATTTCGGGACTATATCCAAGAGGTGTAACAGTATCCTGTCCGACGATGTTAAACAGTACGTTTAGGGGAGTAACGATACCAGGATACATGCGAGTGTTTAACAGGTTACGTGTTGACTGCATCGCGCACATTGTGTACACGCATCGTGGGAATACAAACGCACCATCGACGACTTCCTGCAATCGCCTTGTTTGTTGAAAACTCCTCGTTTTATCACCAAAATAGTCGATGCCCAACCATGTAAGTGTTCTGTCACTTGGATCTTTTCCCGGGACAAGACAATTCGTCGCTTCATCAAAGTGCAGATGCTCATATATGCACGAAAAAAAGGACGAGTTCAGCATTTCGCCTGCACTTCGATTCGCTTTAAGAGCAAGGGTTTTGTACAAATTGTTACCGACCTCATTAATGTCTCTACACAACCCATAATACTCATGTATAACGTTGGGGTTTGTACCACCTGTAACCATCTTCCTGTAAAAAATAGGTATAATCAAGGGACCGCGTACTACAGCACACACAACATCATATTGTACACTACCGTGGAGATATGTAGTCAACTTGGATTGTGCACTCTTGTTTATGTCCTCTAACACTCTTGGATTCAGGACCGACTTGTAAAGTATAACAAGGATTTGTTTATGGTATCCCTCTGGCATATCGAACCCTACACCAAAGACCAATCTAGAAGGTTGTGAAGATTTATCGGGTAAATATACAACATTACCAGTGTCGCTATAGTCCATTCCTGCAGGATCTGCCGCTGCGTTACTCGCTGCCATTGTAGTTTAGATCTCTTTTTTTACTCGCGCAAAACACCCTCGCTCGGGTGTACAGGAACGGACGCTTCCTGGAGCGCAACTGCGGTCTTTTCCTTCGCTGCCTCCTCCGCATTTGCCGCACGACGACGCGCATTCTCTTCCTTCTGCTTACGGATCGAGTCATCGCGCTGCTCCGCAAAGAACATCTCCTTGTTCACCTCGTTCTCCTTGTACTTGCGCATGAGCTCGTTCAATTCCTGCTCGGCATACTCCACCTCCGGCATCAGGTGCTCCGACGGATCCCACGGCAACCACATACCGACCTTGCCGATAAAGAGATTGTCCTTCGGGTACCGACGCTGCAGAACCTTGGCAAACATCTGCGTCTCCTCAACCGAGGCAAAGCAGCGACGAACCTTGACACCGCGGATGTTTGTTTGGAATTCGACCTTGTTGTCATACAACTCTTGCAGATCCTTTTCATTCTTCAAGAGAAACACCTGGTACTGCTCGTGGATATCCGTTTCCTTCACCTCGGCATTGCGGACCTTGACAAAGTCCTCTGCATCCTTCAGCAGGTCGTCGATCTTGATCGAATACTTCTTGGAGACAAATGCCATCAGGTGCTCCAGACCCTTGATCTTCCATTCGTAATCCATCCACTCCACAAACTTCTCAAAGTAGAACTCCTGCTTCTGCTTGATTGTCTTCTCGGGACTGATGAAGGAAATGATGCAATACTTTTGCGTCGGGATCTCCGGATCCTCCTCAAGATAATCAACCTTCTCGCCATCTTCGGTCTTGGGAAGTTCAGTGGGCATGATTCCTTTTCTAGAGACACCTTAAAATCCTTTCAAGTAATAAACGATGGACGGTCGCGGACCTCATTCGAGTGCGGGTATACGGGCGTTGACGCAACTTGGTGTCGCAGTTAAACTTGCCGGTACGAATCCGGCGGTTCTTGAAAAAGGAGGCATCCATAAACTTGCCGATGCAACAGAGTATGCCCCTGCCTTTAAAGGGTTTGAACAGCGAGTGAACAGCATGAAGGGTCTTAGGGAGAACAACCAAGATGTTACCGCCCAGTTACAAACGGATATACTTGTAGAATACCAAAAAATGCTTAATATCGATCACGGTCAGGCAATTGAAGATGCTGCGCGGATACTTGGCACTAAAGATGTTACAAACTTTGCAGGTGGTGGACGGCGTACGAGGCGGAGAAAGACGAAGCATCGTAAATCTCGGCGTCGTCGTGTGCGCGGTGGCAGACTTGAAGTGTTCGAATCCTTAGCAAAGCAGGGACCTGAGGTTGAGCGTCTTGTACATAGCGTGAAGGACCATGTAAGAAGCGACGATGCCCAAGGTGCAGTATTGGATTACAAGGCGCTGATCGATCTCGTAGGACAACCTGAGGCAGAACGTTTGTTGAAGGACATCCCTCCGGCGGAACTCAAGAAGATATTGCAGGTATAAGATAAATGTACTCGTTATTGACATCTGCGGTCCTCATGTTCGTGTTGACGCCCGGCATCTTAATTCCTGCCTTTTTGGGTGCATTCTATGCCGCACTCGTCCACGCACTTGTTTTCTACATTGTGCTGACCTATGTATCCAATTTCGTACCCTGGTGGGTCATCTGGATTCTTGCAGTTCTCGGAGTCTATTCTGGATCTCGTCCGCAGGCGGGTGGTGGTCGATAGGATTTTCTTCTGCCTCTTAAAACAAAATGGAGTCTAAACCGAAGCCTACGCCGCCTGCCGGAATCGACATGAGTGATTTAGTTATGAGATTGGTCAAGTACCTGCTCGAGGGTCTTGCCGTCGCGATTGCCGCGTATGTCCTGCCGGGAAAGACAATGAAACCGACGGAGATCGGCATGATTGCGCTTGTGGCGACAGCGACGTTTGCGATCCTCGACATCTATGCCCCCAGTGTCGGCGCGTCGGCCCGCACAGGTGCTGGATTCGGTATCGGCGCCGGTCTTGTTGGATTCCCGAGCGGCGGTCTTCGGGTCTAAGTATTGCAAGGCATCAAACACAACTTGATATCTCCCAAATTCGCAATCACATACCGGATCATCAAGAACCAGTCATTTTTCATATGAATCTCGAGATTGTTGGACAGGTTTGAGCACTTGGTGAATAACACCAAATGAGGCAATGAATACGTGCCACTTACAATCTCGTCATTCTTTGTCCGGGCAATAGTGATGTCCGATGTAGAATCGCCCATAGTGACCGTCTGCGACGCGAATGGACCCTTGCACGTGAAGGTGAGGGTGCTGCCTACATTCTTGATATCGACCGTCTTTGCCGACAGGAGCGTCATATCCCTACATATCTTCTGAAAATCCATCGAAGGCATTGTGATGCGCGTGGCGAATTCCGTCTCGGGCATGTTAATGTCAGACTCATCCCGATCTAAAAGATTCAACTTGTTGCGGATCCGACGCTTCTTCTCTCCATTTTCAAGCGTGATGGTGATATGGTTCGACTCTGCGCGACTCACCGAAAAGGTGATCGTATCGTCATTTGTTGCCGTCTTGATAATCCGGTAAAAATGATCCGTGTTCAGACCCACATCTAACTTCGGCGCACTGTGGTTGTACTCATAGTGCTCAAACTTGGAGGCATGGAGGCGCATGTGCGTGAGAACAGTTCGCGTATTGTCCATGGCAATCATGCGGATTCCGTCCTTGTCGAACACAAGACTCATCTCCACGAGCATAGACTTCAGACCTTCGGCAAGGATACGAATCGGAGCAGTCTGCACAGTCTTTGCAACAACAAGGTCCTCGCTCATTTCTTGTTCTTGCGTTTCTTCCTGAAAGTAGATTTGCGTCCCTTGCCGCGCCGCCTACCTCCTCTTGTCGGAATGCCCTGGTGCAGTCGGGTGGTGTTCAGTCTCTGGCGAGATTGTGCACTTGGCAGTTGACTCGCGTCTTGTTGGTTCGGTTCGAGTGGTGGAAGACCCTTTGCCGCTCTTTCCTGAGAATCTGTAGGATTCTGCGGATGTCCCAGCGGTTGTACTGCTGCGAGACCGAGATTGATCCGTCGACGATTTGCATGTTCAGAAAGTGCTTCTTGCTCTGCTACAAGTTCCTGTGCACGAGCAGTCCTCTGTGCTTGACTGCTTGCGAGTGCGTCCTGAAGGTTTTGTAAAGCAGAGGGCGGTGACGCAGGGGTAGATGCCGTAGAAGTTTCCGGACTTGTAGGTGCATCAAACTCCCCATCCAACGCACGACCCGTGTTCGGGGTTTCTCTTACACCCGTTAAACCTGACGCCGGTCGCCGCGGGGGTGTTTGTGGAGAAGGGGGATTAGACAGTCCTTCCCCTCCAGATCCAGATGTGTATCCACCCTGACCTACTCCCTCGCTTTCTGTTTCTGTCGGTGCTTCAGGTACGTTTTCAATAAGACGTTCAACTTCTGTCTCGTCATCTTTATGCATTGCCTTCGATGCCCGATCAATTGCCTCCATAAACTTTATCGAATATCCAACTGTGGACTCAGGATACTTTGTAGGCGTATGATCATCCCACTCTTTGAACTTTTTTTTGACATTTTTAAGACTAGACTCGTCTGTCCCAAACCATGTTTGAAAGTCCGTTCGTAAGACTTCCCGTGACGTTGCCTGGTCTGGAGACCGAAGATACCGCGCTACAAATCCGCCATTTGGATGTCCGTTTTGATTGAGATAGGTCGTCTCTGGGGTAGGAAACCGCCCAGACGATCCCGCTGCCGCCGCTGCTGCTACCTCCGCTGCTACCTCCGCTTCTGCCTGCACTCGCGCCCGGTCTGCCATTGCCGCTGCGTCTGTCTCTCCTTCTACCTTTAATCGCGCTTCGGTCTCTACCGCATCTGCTGCCGCCGCTGCTGCCGCTACCCGTTCCTGCTCCACCCGTGCCGCATCTGCTGCCGCCGCTGCCGCCTGCTGTTCCCGTTGTACTCTTTGTGCCTCTGTCTCTCCCGCTGCCGCCGCTGCTGCTGCCGCTTCCGCCGCCGCTGCCGCCTGCTGTTCCCGTTGTACTCTTTGTGCCTCTGTCTCTCCCGCTGCCGCCGCTGCTGCTGCCGCTTCCGCCGCTGCTGCCGCTACCCGTTCCTGCTCCACCCGTGCCGCATCTGCTGCCGCCGCTGCCGCCGCTACCCGTTCCTGCTCCACCCGTGCCGCATCT
>Ga0136642_1000066_pt1 | contig 67036 bp, 79 predicted proteins | sample LowCatLa1302831Y_FD_115313 | JGI IMG/M metagenome (GOLD analysis project Ga0136642, IMG submission 115313) | Freshwater microbial communities from Lower Cathedral Lake, Yosemite National Park, California, USA - 13028-31Y | ecosystem: Environmental > Aquatic > Freshwater > Lake ... | reverse complement strand
GCCTGGAGACAACATCAAGATGGTGGTTGAGTTGATCAACCCGATTGCGATGGAAGAGGGGCTGCGTTTTGCGATCCGTGAGGGTGGCAGAACCGTCGGCGCCGGCGTCGTCTCAAAGGTCGTTTTGTAAAAAAGTCGTGAAATCGGACGGCGGGGCGCGTACACTGCGCGACCCGCTGCTCGACGGTGGATATTTAATGCGCAGGTTTTGAATGAACCTGTAGTTCTTTGACCAAGAGGTCCGTTATGGCTAACCAGAATATTCGTATACGCCTTAAAGCCTTCGATCACCGGCTGATCGATACCTCGGCGAAAGAGATTGTGGAGACTGCAAAGCGCACGGGTGCGACTGTGCGGGGCCCCATCCCTTTGCCCACGAAAATGGAGCGTTTTACGCTGCTCGTAGCGCCCCACGGTGATAAGGACGCCCGAGACCAGTACGAAATCCGCACCCACAAGCGACTGATGGACATCTTGCATCCGACCGATAAGACGGTTGATGCGCTGATGAAACTCGAGTTGCCCGCAGGTGTCGACGTTCAGATTAAATTGAACTGAGGTGATGGGCCTCGCGAGGCCCATTATTTTTAGTTTTAGTCATTTTTGGCCTTGCATGTGAACGAGCCGAGCATTATGATTGGCGGCTCACTTCGGTTCGCCTACCCAGGCGTGCTGCCCGAAGGTCGACTCAGACAGTCGCATTGCAGTAAAGAGCTGCTGTAGACGCGGGGTCGATACCACGGAGTGGTTTCTGGGACGGTCGATGTGTTTGAAATGGACGCTCTCGATTGCCGCTGTAGTGGTGGTCGGGAGCGGTGACGAAGTTCCGGTTGCCAATTGTAGTGACCGGACGTAAAGAGGAAGACCCAATGAGTCTTAAATCTGGCTTGGGGCTGGTAGGCCGCAAGCGTGGCATGACGCGCATCTTTACTGATGCCGGCGAGACGGTCCCTGTGACCGTCATCGAAGCGTTGCCCAACCGTGTTGCTCAAGTAAAAACGCCGGAAATTGATGGTTACCGCTCTGTGCAGGTGGCCTTCGGATCCCAGCGCGTCTCGCGCCTCTCCAAGGCCGTGCAAGGTCACTACGCCAAAGCCAATGTGGCGCCCGGTGAAGCGCTGGTTGAGTTTCGTCTGTCTGGTACGGATGGTGCCGAACTCGGTGCCGGTAACGAAATTAAGGTGGACATGTTCACCGTCGGCCAAATTGTCGACGTGACGGGTACCACCATGGGTAAAGGCTATGCCGGCGTCATGAAGCGGCATAACTTCGCCGGTGGCATGGCAACGCACGGAGCGTCAGTCTCGCACCGCGTACCAGGATCTATCGGCCAGCGCCAAACACCTGGACGCGTGTTTCAGGGTAAGCGCATGTCAGGTCACATGGGTGTGCAGCGTCGCACCATGGAGAATCTCCGCGTCGTCGAAGTGGATACCGAGCGGAATTTGCTGCTCATCCGCGGTGCAGTGCCTGGAACCGAAGGTGGAACGGTCATCGTTCGCCCATCGGTTAAGGCCAAAGGCCAGGCGCGCCGCGTCCGGCTGCAGTCGGCCAAGAAGTAACCGGGGGCAGCCACATGAAACTTAAGGTTGTAAATGCCGGTAGCGAACCTGCAGAGCTTGAGCTCGCGGATGCTGCATTTGGCCGTGAATTTAACGAGACGATGGTCCATCAGGTGATCACCGCTTACATGGCTGCCGGTCGCGCTGGTACGAAAGCGCAGAAAACCCGCGCTGAAGTCCGCGGTGGTGGTCGCAAGCCATGGAACCAGAAAGGCTCCGGTAGTGCGCGCGCAGGTTCGATTCGTAGTCCCATCTGGGTCGGCGGTGGTCGCGCTTTTGCAGCAAAGCCGCGCGATTATAGCCAGAAGGTCAATCGCAAAATGTACCGCGGCGCGCTGCGCGCGATGCTCTCAGAACTCGCCCGTACGGATGCGTTGGTGGTGACGCAGTCGTTGGAGCTCGAGGCTCCAAAGACCAAGTTGTTGGTGACCCATCTAGCAGCGCTCGGTTTGGAAAAGGTTCTTATTTTGGTCGAGGCCTTTGAGGAAAAGCTGTTTTTGGCAGCGCGCAACTTGCCGCACGTTGAAGTGCTTGCAGTCGCCCAGCTTGATCCTGTCAGTCTTGCCCGCCACGGAAAAGTGCTCGCTACTGTCGGCGCACTAAAAATGCTTGAGGAGCGCCTAGTATGAGCGCAGCCAACAACAAGCCTGTTAAGGCAAGCGAGCGACTAATCAATTTGTTGCTTGCGCCGCACGTGTCTGAAAAAGCCGCGCGCGTCACGGAAAAAGCAAACCACTATGTGTTTCGCGTGCGCACTGATGCGACCAAGCCGGAGATTCGTGCAGCAGTGAAGCTCATGTTCAACGTCGAGGTTTTGGCAGTGCAAGTCGTCAATGTTGGCGGCAAAGAAAAGCGCTTTGGTAGCACAATCGGCCGACGTTCTGACTGGAAAAAGGCCTACATCAGCCTGAAAGCCGGCGAGACCATCGACTTCACCGGCAGCGTAAAAGCCTGAGCCGGCCAGAAGGACTAGACCCATGCCAATGATTAAATTACGTCCGACTTCACCTGGTGCGCGCTTCGTTGTGAAGCCGGACCGGTCGCATCTTTACAAGGGAAAGGGCCATGCGCCGTTGCTTGTTTCCCAAAATTCGACGGGTGCTCGCAATAGCTCCGGTCGGATCACCACCCGTCATCGGGGCGGTGGACACAAGCAGAAATATCGTATCGTGGACTTTCGGCGCGACAAAGACGGCATTGTCGGCGCGGTTGAGCGTATCGAATACGATCCAAACCGCAGCGCGCACATTGCGCTTGTTTTGTATAAGGACGGCGAGCGCCGTTACATTCTCGCACCGAAGGGCTTGGCTGTCGGTGCGGAAGTGCTGTCGGGTCCTGAGGCGCCATTCAAGCCTGGCAACGCAATGCAATTCCGCAACATTCCGGTAGGTAGCTCAGTGCATAACATTGAGCTCAAGCCTGGTAAGGGCGGTCAAATTGCCCGCGCTGCAGGTAGCTCCGCGCAGTTCGCTGCGCGTGACGGCCTGCAGGCGCTGATTCGTTTGAAGTCTGGTGAGATTCGCAAGGTTCACATTGATTGCCGCGCCACGATCGGCGAGGTTGGTAATGACGAGCACAACTTGCGCGTATTCGGAAAGGCAGGCGCCAAGCGTTGGCGCGGCATTCGTCCGACAGTGCGCGGCGTCGTTATGAACCCCGTTGACCATCCACACGGTGGTGGTGAGGGCAAATCAGGGCAGGGAAATCCGCATCCGGTTTCGCCATGGGGTTGGCAGACCAAGGGTAAGAAGACCCGCCACAACAAGCGCACGAGTGCATCCATCGTGCAGCGACGTAAAAAGTAACGCGAGGGTCAAACCGTGCCACGTTCACTGAAAAAAGGGCCATTCATCGACTTGCCACTTGCAAAAAAAGTGGAAGTTGCTGTGGCTAAAAATGACCGCCGTCCAATTAAGACGTGGTCGCGACGTTCAATGGTTATTCCTGAGATGGTCGGGCTCACTATTGCTGTGCACAACGGGCGTAACCATGTTCCAGTGCTTATGACTGAAAATATGGTTGGCCACAAACTCGGCGAATTTGCACCCACGCGCACCTTTAAGGCGCATGGTGGCGATCGCAAGTCGTCGGCGGAGTAAGTAATGCAGACCTACGCAAAACATATGAACGCGCGTATCTCGCCGCAGAAGTGCCGACTGGTCGCTGATGTAGTGCGTGGTAAGCCAGTTGGTCAAGCGCTGGCGATCTTGCGCTTCATGCCTAAGAAAGGTGCGGAGTTGGTGCGCAAGGTGCTTGAGTCTGCGATCGCCAATGCAGAGCACAATCACAATGCCGATATTGATGCGCTGATTTTGTCGCGTATTGAAGTCGACACCGCGCCAGTTTTGAAACGGTTTACCGCGAATGCAAAAGGCCGCGGCAACCGTATCGTAAAGCGTAACAGTCACATCGCGGTCTACGTCGCGGACGCGGCTAAATAGGCTGAGGACGAGAGAAACTATGGGCCAAAAAGTCAATCCGATCGGCATCCGCTTAGGAATCACCCGTGACTGGACTTCTAAGTGGTACGCCCACTCGAAAAATTTCGCGAGCTTGCTGCACACAGATGCTTTGGTGCGTGGGTTCTTGAAGAAGCGGCTTGCCGAGGCGTCGATTAGCCGTATTCAGATCGAGCGCGCGGCGCGGCGCGTCAACATTACGATACACACGGCACGGCCTGGTATTGTGATTGGTAAGAAAGGCGAGGACATTGAGAAAGTTCGCGTTGAAGTGGCGCGTCTTTTGACTTTGCCGACGCAAGATGTGCGTCTGAACATCGCTGAGATTCGGAAGCCCGAGCTCGATGCGCAGCTCGTGGCAGAGGGTATCGCGCAGCAGATTGAGAAGCGCGTTATGTTCCGTCGCGCAATGAAGCGTTCAGTTATGAACACCATGCGCAGCGGCGCTCTGGGAATCAAGGTGCGTGCATCGGGTCGCCTAAATGGTGCCGAAATTGCGCGAACTGAGTGGAGTCGTGAGGGTCGAATCCCTCTGCACACGTTCCGTGCAGACATCGACTATGGTTTTGCTGAAGCAAAGACCACCTATGGATTGATCGGCGTCAAAGTCTGGATCTTCAAGGGTGAGATTTTCGATAAAGCAACCTTGGAAGCGCAGGCAGCTGAAGCTGCGTTTGTTGCAGCAGCGCCTGAGGCGGCTCCAGCGGCTTAATGCCACTGTAGCGAGGAGATTATTTTATGATGCAACCAAAGCGCACCAAGTACCGTAAACAGTTCAAGGGCACCAACTCGGGCTCTGCCCACCGTGGTAGCACTGTCGCGTTTGGCGAGTACGCGTTGAAGGCGACCGATCGTGGTCGCATGACGTCGCGTGAGATTGAAGCTGCGCGTCGTGCGATGACCCGTCACGTGAAGCGTGGCGGACAAATCTGGATTCGAGTGTTTCCTGATATTCCCGTCTCGGCGAAGCCTTTAGAGGTTCGTATGGGCAGTGGTAAGGGTAACGTCGAGTACTGGGTAGCGCGCGTGTTGCCAGGAAAAATTTTGTTCGAGATGGAAGGCATCAGTGAGGCCGACGCGCGTGAAGCGTTTCGACTTGCCGCCGCTAAGCTGTCTTTGCCGACCATGTTCGTTAAGCGTCAGATTCGCTAAGCGCGGATCTTGAGGAACACCGATGAGCTTTAAGGATATTGTGAATAAAACGCCGGCTGAGCTGCAGGAAGAACTCCTGAAGCTGCGTCGTGAGCAGTTTAATTTACGGATGGCCGCGGCTGTGGGGCAACCCGCGAAGCCCGACCAGTTTGGCAAAGTGCGCAAGACCATTGCACGCGTAAAGACCGCGCTGAACCAGCAGGCGCGTGTCGGAGGTAAGGCCTGATGTCCGCAGAGATTTCCGCAGCAGCGACTGTCGAGGCGAGCGAGCGTACCCTGACGGGTCGCGTTGTCAGCAACAAAATGGATAAAACCATCGCTGTTGCCGTCGAGCGTCTCATCAAGCACTCAGCCTATGGTAAGTACGTGCGTCGTACGACCAAGCTACTGGCGCATGACGAACAGAATGAATGCAAAGAGGGCGATACGGTGTCGATTTCACCGTGCCGGCCATTATCGCGACGCAAGAGCTGGACTCTTGTGCGTGTCGTTGAGCGCGGCGAGCGCTGATAGTCTTAGGGAACATCGATATGATTCAGATGCGAACCTTGCTAGCGGCAGCTGATAACAGCGGTGCGCGTAGCCTCATGTGTATTAAGGTGCTGGGTGGCTCCAAGCGTCGGTATGCCAGCGTTGGCGATGTCATTAAGGTGAGCGTTAAAGACGCAATCCCACGTGGCAAAGTCAAAAAGGGTGAAGTTTATGACGCCGTCGTCGTGCGCACTCGCTTCGGCGTACGTCGCGCTGATGGCTCGCTCATTCGGTTTGATGGTAATGCGGCTGTGCTGCTCACCAACAAGCTTGAGCCCATTGGCACTCGTATTTTTGGACCAGTGACACGTGAGTTGCGTAATGCGCAGTTCATGAAGATTATCTCACTCGCGCCAGAGGTCCTTTAAGGACCCGTCGCCAGAGAGGCTAGGAACAGCATATGCAAAGAATTCGTAAAGGTGATCAGGTCATTGTGACCACCGGTCGCGACAAAGGGCGTCAGGGGACCGTAATACGTGCACTTGATGACAACCGCGTGGTGATCGAGAACGTGAATATGGTGAAGAAGCATCAGAAGCCGAATCCGCAGATGGGTAACCAAGGCGGAATCGTGCAGAAGGAAGCATCGGTTCATCTGTCGAACGTGGCGCTTTATAACCCGGCGACAAAGAAGGCTGACCGTGTAGCGTTTAAAACGCTTGATGACGGTCGCAAGGTTCGTGTTTTCAAGTCGAACGGAGAGGTCGTCGACGCTTAAGCGTCGGTGCCTCACTAACCGCATACAGGACTTAACTTGATGGCCAGGCTTAAAGAATTTTACCGCGAGACGGTTGTACCTCAGCTGATGAAGGAGCTGGAGTGCAAGAATCCAATGCAGATCCCAAAGATCGAGAAAATTACGATCAACATGGGCGTAGGCGAGGCTGTGTCTGACAAAAAGCTCATGGATAACGCCGTTGCTGATTTGATCAAGATCACGGGCCAGAAGCCGCTGTTGTGCAAATCGAAAAAATCGATTGCATCTTTCAAGCTGCGTGAAGGCCTTGCGATCGGCGCCAAAGTCACCTTGCGTGGTGAGCGCATGTACGAATTTTTGGATCGCTTAATCAGCATCGCAATGCCACGTATCCGTGACTTTCGCGGCGTTTCAGCGCGCGCTTTTGACGGCCGTGGTAACTATAATTTTGGTGTCAAAGAGCAGATCATTTTTCCGGAAATCCAATACGACCAGATCGACAAGATCCGGGGTATGGATATCACGATCACAACGACGGCGATGGACGACAAAGCTGGGCGCGCGCTTTTAGCGGCGTTCAGTTTTCCGTTCCGTAAGTAATCTAAAGGTAACGGCAATGGCCAAGACCAACATGCTAGAGCGCGAGAAGCGCCGCCTGGCTCTCGCTAAGAAGCACGCAACAAAGCGCGCTAAGCTTAGGGAAATAATTCGTAGCCCACGCAGCACCGCTGTTCTGAAGGCAGCTGCGCAAGAGGCGTTGCAGAAAATGCCACGCGACTCCAATCCAAATCGCCAGCGAAATCGCTGCAGCGAGACGGGTCGGCCGCGTGGTGTATACCGCAAGTTTGGATTGGCGCGCACTAAGCTGCGCGAGTCCATGATGCGCGGTGAGATTCCTGGATTAAGCAAGGCAAGCTGGTGAGGACGCATCCATGAGCATGACCGATCCAATTGCTGATTTCATTACACGTATCCGGAACGGCCAGTCCGCTCGGAAGGTGGAAGTGAGTTGCGCAAGTTCCAAAGCAAAGCTTGCTATTGCAAAAGTGTTGCGCGATGAAGGCTATATCGCTGGTTTCATGACGGCTGCTGACGGCGGCAAGTCGACGCTTACGGTAAAGCTTAAGTATCACGAGGGCCGCCCGGTTATTGAGCGAATCGAGCGCGTGAGTCGACCGGGGTTGCGCGCCTATCGCGGCAAGGCCGCGCTGCCAAAGATCCTCGGTGGTCTTGGTATCGCGATCGTGTCGACCTCGCGTGGTGTCATGACAGATCGTCAGGCACGCGCTGCGGGTGAGGGCGGCGAAGTCCTGTGTGTGGTTTCCTGAGGTCATCGACATGTCACGAGTCGCAAAAAAACCTGTCGATCTTCCAAAAGGCGTAACCGCTACGGTCGCCGATGGATTGGTTACGGTCAAAGGTGCCAAAGGCGCTCTAACGTTCACGCTCGCGCCAGGGATCTCGATCTCGCAGGAGAGTGAGACGCTTACGGTGCAGTCGGAAACAGCTGAGCGCATCATGGTTGCCGGTAGCACGCGTGCGCATCTTGCGAACATGGTGCACGGCGTAAGTGCTGGCTTCGAGCGTAAGCTTGAACTGGTCGGCGTTGGTTATCGTGCAGCTGTTCAGGGTAAAGCATTGAATTTGACGCTCGGGTTTTCACACCCGGTCGTTTACGCGGTGCCAGAGGGCATCACGATCGAGACGCCGACACAAACGGAAATCGTCATAAAGGGTACCGACCGCCAGCGTGTGGGGCAGGTAGCAGCTGACATCCGTGGGTATCGTCCGCCAGAGCCGTACAAGGGCAAAGGTGTGCGTTACTCAGGCGAGAAGATCGAGCTCAAGGAAGCTAAGAAGAAGTAGGTCGTCATGAAGAAGATCATTGACAAGAAGGGCACTCGCTTACGGCGTGCGGCCCGGACCCGAGCGAAGATTCGTGAACTGCGAGTTGCCCGTCTGACGGTACATCGTACCCCTCAGCACATGTATGCGCAGATCATCGATGGCGAGGGCGGCAAAGTTTTGGTCAGTGCCTCAACGTTGCAGGACAGCGTTAAGCAAGGGCTGAAAGGCACCGGTAATTCGGTTGCCGCGGCAGCCGTTGGCAAGGCGATTGCCGAACGCGCGAAAGATGCGGGTATCAGTACCGTTGCATTCGATCGTGCGGGATTTCGCTATCACGGCCGCGTAAAAGCGTTGGCTGATGCCGCCCGCGAGGGCGGGCTCGTTTTCTAATTAAAGACTGCAGGCAGGGATTTCACCATGGCGAGACCCGACAAGACGGCCAGCGGCGATGACATGATCGAGAAGCTGGTCGCGGTTAACCGCACAGCGAAGGTCGTGAAGGGTGGTAAGCAGTTTGGCTTTACCGCTCTAACAGTCGTCGGCGATGGAGCCGGAAAAGTGGGCTTTGGTTACGGCAAAGCACGTGAAGTGCCGCTGGCGATCGCGAAAGCGATGATGCAAGCGCGCAAGAACATGCTTTCTGTGCCGCTGCGCGCTGATTCCATTCACTACGCGATTAAAGGTCGTCATGGGACGACAACTGTGTATATGCAGCCCGCATCGGGCGGTACCGGCGTTATCGCTGGTGGCGGTATGCGTGCGGTGTTCGAGTGTGCAGGAGTGCGTAACGTACTGGCGAAGAGCTACGGCTCACGTAACCCGATCAACGTTGTGCGCGCCACATTTGATGCGCTTACAAATATTTCTTCGCCAGAAAACATCGCCGCGAAGCGTGGCAAGTCGATTGAAGAAATTCTCACCTGAAGGTGTGAATAGATTTAAGGAATGTCTGTATGAGCGGCAAGATCAAAGTGACACAGAAGCGCAGCACCGCAGGGGTGCTTAAGAACATCAGGGCCTCCGTGCGGGGACTTGGTCTTAGACGTATTGGCCACACGGTCGAGGTGATTGATACGCCTGCAAATCGCGGCATGATCAATGCGGCTTCGCACCTGTTGGCAGTCGACAAGCCGTAAATTCAAGGTATCGCCATGAAACTGAATGACATTCATCCTGCCGAGGGCAGCAAGAAGAACCGCCTGCGCGTAGGCCGCGGCGCGTCTGCTGGCCAGGGAAAAACGTGTGGTCGCGGCGTCAAGGGACAGCGCGCTCGCAAAGGCGGTTATCACAAGGTCGGCTTCGAAGGCGGCCAGATGCCACTGCAGCGGCGGCTGCCTAAAATGGGCTTTCGCTCGAAGGTTAAAGCAACTCGCGCCGAGATCACTCTTGATACGCTGTCCCGCCTGTCTGGTAAAAATGGCGGTGTAGTGGACCTCGCGACCTTGAAGGCGGCGAGCGCCGTACCTGTGGGTATCGAGAAGGTCAAAATTATCTTGTCCGGGTCGATTGCCGTGGCTGTGACCATCAAGGGCCTCTTTGCAACGAAGGGTGCGCGGGCTGCGATTGAAGCGGCCGGCGGACGGTTCGAGTAAGACGTTGGCTGCAGATGGCGCAAATCAGATGGCCGGTATTGGTGCCGCAACGCGGTTGACCGAAATCCGGCAGCGCCTAATGTTTTTGTTTGGCGGATTGATTGTGTATCGGACTGGGACATTTATCCCGATTCCGGGCATTGATCCGGTCGCGCTTGCAAAGTTCTTCCAAGAGCAAGAAGGGACCATTTTAGGTCTTTTTAATATGTTCTCAGGTGGAGCGCTGTCGCGACTGTCAATCTTTGCGCTTGGCGTGATGCCATACATTTCGTCCTCCATCATTATTCAGATGGTGGCGGTGGTGTATCCACCATGGGCGGAGTGGAAAAAAGAGGGTGAGGCTGGGCGCCGTCGGGTGACCCAACTGACACGCTATGCCACGGTATTTTTAGCTGTGTTTCAGGGTTTGGGTGCGGCGTACGCGTTCCAGAACCAAGGTGTGGTGCTGAACGCTGGCTGGTATTTTCTGCTAACAGCCACCGTAACACTCACGACGGGAACACTGTTTTTGATGTGGCTCGGCGAGCAGATCACCGAGCGCGGCATTGGTAATGGAATCTCGATGATAATCTTGTCTGGCATCATTGCCGGGCTACCTGCCGCTTTAGGTAACAGCTTTACCCAGATCGGTACTGGTGAGATGAACCCAGCGTTTGCCATTTTGCTGTTGTTGGTGATTGCGGGCGTCACGATGTTTGTGGTGTTTGTTGAAAGTGGGCAACGGCGTATCGCGGTGAACTATGCGAAACGCATGGTTGGGCGGCGCATGATGGCCGGTCAAACGAGCCACTTGCCGTTTAAGATGAACATGTCCGGTGTGATCCCGCCTATTTTCGCTTCGTCTTTGTTACTGTTTCCAGCAACGCTTGCGAACTTCGCCGGTACCGGCGCTGGCGAGAGCGGCATGGCGGGGGGCTTTAAGAGCTTCATGCAAGGCTTGGCCGCATCGTTAGGCTACGGTCAGCCGCTGCACATGGTCTTGTATGGCGCGTTGATCGTGTTTTTCTGCTTCTTCTACACGGGTTTGGTTTTCAACTCGCGTGAGACTGCCGATAACCTCAAGAAGGCCGGCGCGTTCATTCCAGGAATTCGCCCAGGGCAACAGACGGGTGAGTATATCGATCGGGTGTTGACTCGCTTGACCCTTTGGGGTGCGGTGTACGTCACAGCAGTGTGTTTGTTGCCAGAGGTTTTGATTTCCTGGGGTAATGTGCCGTTTTACTTCGGCGGTACATCGCTCCTCATCATTGTGGTCGTGGTCATGGACTTTATTGCCCAGCTGCGCGCACACATGATGTCCCATCAGTACGAAGGCTTGATTAAGAAGGCCAACCTGCGCGGTGCGAACCGCCAGGGTGCGCTGCGCTAAGGCGCGGCCCCTTCGCCCATAGAGGACCTTGAGTCATGAAAGTCCGTCCGTCCGTTAAGAAGATTTGCAAGAACTGCAAGGTGGTTCGCCGCCGTGGGATCGTGTACATCATTTGCTCTGATGCTCGCCACAAGCAGCGTCAGGGGTAATTGCGGGTCTGGTTTGGTGAAAATGTCCTTTTTGGGGTGGTTTTCATCAAATTTAAGGTTCGATAGCTTGAAGGGTTTCTTATTTTTGGCTACACTGCCGCTCTTTTTCCGCGGCATTTTGTAAGGCAGCAAATGGCACGTATTGCCGGTATCAATATCCCGATGAACAAGCACATTGTCATCGGCCTCACTCACATTTTCGGTGTGGGACGTACTATCGCGCGGCACGCTTGCGAAGCGACCGGCGTGGCGCCCACGACCCGTACTAAGGATCTAACGGATGCGGAAGTGGCATCTTTGCGATCCTACATTGCGCGTGTCACGGTTGAGGGCGATTTGCGTCGCGAAACCTCAATGAACGTGAAGCGTTTAATGGATATGGGTTCATACCGTGGTATCCGGCACCGTAAAGGTTTGCCGATGCGTGGGCAGCGGACTCGCACCAATGCACGGACCCGTAAGGGACCGCGTAAGGCTGCAGTGAAGCTGAATGCGCCTCCTGGTAAGGCCTAATTCGAACTCGTAGGAAGATGCAGAATGTCTGATGAGAAGCAGCAAGGCTCGGATGGGAAGACGCCACGCGCGAAAAAAGCGCGTCGTCAGGTCTCTGATGCTATTGCACACGTGCACGCGTCGTTCAACAACACGATCATCACGATCTCTGACCGGCAGGGCAATGTGCTCAGCTGGGCAACATCGGGTGGCTGTGGTTTTCGTGGCTCACGCAAGAGCACGCCGTTCGCAGCGCAGGTCGCTGCTGAAAAAGCCGGCGTTGCAGTGCAAGAGTACGGCGTGCGCAATGTGGAAGTACGTGTGAAGGGCCCAGGTCCTGGGCGTGAGTCTGCAGTGCGAGCGTTGAATGCGTGTGGTTTGAAAGTCACCAGTATTTTTGACGTTACACCGATTCCGCACAACGGTTGTCGTCCGCCGAAGAAGCGCCGCGTCTGACGCGTCCTTCAACCCGCGATTAGTTTTCGAGGAATGCAATGGCAAGGTATCTAGGTCCGAAGTGCAAGCTCTCCCGCCGCGAAGGCACCGATCTCTTTCTAAAGAGCGGAGTCAAGCCACTGGAGTCGAAGTGCAAACTTGAAGTGCCGCCGGGCGGCGTAAAGGGCGAACGCAAGCAACGTTTGTCGGATTACGGAATCCAGTTGCGTGAGAAGCAGAAACTGCGTCGCATGTATGGTGTGCTCGAACGTCAGTTCCGTAACTACTACAAAAAAGCCGCGGGCCGCCCTGGTGCGACCGGTGAGAACCTGCTGAAGTCCTTAGAGCGCCGTCTTGACAACGTTGTGTATCGCATGGGCTTTGCATCGACACGCTCGGAAGCGCGACAGCTCGTGTCGCACAAGGGCGTCACGGTGAACAGCAAACTCGTCAACGTAGCGTCCTACCAGTGTAGCGCGGGCGATGTCATTGAAGTTCGTGAACATGCCAAGACGCAGGGCCGTATCGCAAATGCGTTATCGATCGCCACGCAGGCTGGATTGCCAGATTGGGTGATCGTGGACGAGAAGAAAATGATTGGTACGTTGAAGTCAGTTCCGGAGCGAGACGAAATCCTGCCGGATATCAACGAAAACCTCGTCGTTGAGTTGTACTCGAAGTAATTGTTTTTTCGGTCCACTCCGAGTGGGGTGGCCACAGCCGCAAGCTCCAGGTGCCGCATATGCAGGGATCCGCCACAGAATTTTTGAAGCCACGCGTCGTGAAGGTGACCCCACAAGGTCCCCGCCATGCCCGTGTTGTTATTGAACCGTTTGAGCGTGGTTTTGGACACACTTTGGGTAATGCGTTACGCCGGGTTTTGCTGTCGTCGCTGCCAGGAGCCGCGATCACTGAAGTAGAAATCGACGGTGTATTGCACGAGTACACGTCCATTGAGGGTGTGCAGGAAGACGTCGTGGATGTGCTGTTGAACCTCAAGCAGGTCGCCGTGCGCATGCACTCGCGCGATGAGTCCGAAGTGCGCCTCACCAAGAAGGGCCCAGGCCCCGTGCTTGCAGGCGACATTCAGGGCGATCACGACGTTGAGATTTTGAATCCTGATCTTGTGATCGCGACGCTGACTAAGGCCTGTGAGCTGAACATGACCTTGAAGCTTGAGCGCGGTCGCGGCTATCGCCCGGCACTTGCGCGTGGCTTTGAAGAGCAGACACGGCCAATCGGTCGGTTGCAGCTTGATGCGTCGTTCTCACCCGTGCGGCGCGTGACGTATACGGTGGAGTCTGCGCGTGTTGAGCAGCGTACAGATTTGGACAAGTTGATTATTGACATTGAAACGAACGGAACGATTGATCCTGAGGAAGCAATCCGCCGGGCGGGCAGCATTCTGAAGGATCAGCTGTCGGTGTTCGTTGACTTGCAAGGCCAGGAAGAGGGTGGTCTTAAGTCCATCGAGGCTCAGTTTGATCCAATCTTGCTGCGGCCGGTGGACGAGCTTGAGCTCACGGTGCGGAGTGCGAACTGCCTCAAGGCCGAGAACATTCACTATATTGGTGATCTTGTGCAACGCACAGAAGTTGAGCTGCTGCGGACACCAAACCTCGGCAAGAAGTCGCTGACCGAGATCAAGGAAGTGCTCGAGAGCCATAGCCTGTCATTGGGCATGCGACTTGAAGGCTGGCCGCCGGTAGCTTTGCGGCGCGAAGACGAATACAAGACGGCCTGATCTTATAAGATCAGGTCCTTAGCGGAAATCAGAAACTATGCGTCATCATCTTTCAGGTCGGCAGCTGTCTCGGAACAGTTCACATCGCCACGCGTTGATGCGAAATCTCGCAATCGCGTTGTTGCGCTACGAGACCATTCGTACAACTGTCCCAAAAGCAAAAGAACTGCGGCGAGTGGTCGAACCGATCATTACGCTCGGCAAGTCGGACAGTATTGCAGCGCGGCGACGTGCGTTCGCGCAGTTGCGTGACGATGCGCTGGTAAGCAAGTTGTTTGAGGATTTGGGTCCGCGCTTCAAGGCACGAGCCGGCGGTTACACGCGCATCCTCCGGATGGAAGAGCGCGCGGGTGACTCGGCTCCTATGGCGCTCATGCAGCTCGTTGATAAACCAGTGGCAGCAGCTGCGTCGGCCAGCCCTGAGTCTGCGGCGAAACCTAAGCGTGCACGTAAGGCAGTGGCAGGCGAGGCGGCAGCTGAGAAGGCGCCGCGTCGTAAGAAAGCGGCAGCCTGACGATTTCGACGTATTCCGGTGTTCCCGCAAGGGAGCTGGGTCGTCATAGTGGTAGGCCGGGCTCATACCCCGGCCTTTTTTTATGGGATCGCCTGCAACTGGTGGCTTGTGAGAGCTACAGTGCTGCAAAGGCATTGCGAGTTAAATTCTCCGGTTCATCCAGTGTAGTGACTACGTTATCTTCAATGCGAGCCCCACCGAACGGCCGTAGTGCCTCAACCACGTCCCAGCAAATGCTCTTGCCGCGGCTATCCGCGAGTGCCTTCTTGAGCAGCAAGTCAATAAAGTAAATGCCAGGCTCTATTGTGACCACGACGCCGGCTTCTAGGCGGCGCGTCAATCGCAGATAGGGGTGTCCTTCAGGGGGCTGTAGCGTGCCGCCCTGAGAGGAGGCTTGGCGGCCTCCGATGTCATGAACTTGCAGCCCTAGCAAATGACCAATCCCGTGCGGAAAAAACACGCTTGTGAGTCCGCTGGCTACTGCTGCATCGACGCTGCCGTGAATAATGCCAGTCTCGAGCAAGATCTGCGCAATCAGCCGGTGCGCGGCATGATGGATGTCTGGATAGGAAACTCCCGGCATGACCATACGGCATAGGGTCTGCTGGGCTTGGTCGAGTTGCGTTAACAGATCAAGATACCGTCCGGACTCGCTCGCATAACTGCGCGTGATATCCGATCCATAGCCTCTGTACTGTCCGCCTGCGTCAATAAGTAGCGAGCGCGACACCAAGGGCGCCACACGCTCGAGCGTGGTGTAGTGCAGAATTGCACCGCCTTCGTTCAGGGCAATGATATTGCTATAGGGCAGCTCCATTTCGCGCAGCCCACTAGCAGCAAGGTAAGCCAGATGGATTGCATATTCAGACGCGCCCGCGCGGTAGGCGTGTTCAGCTGCAACATGTGCCCGCGCGCCAATGGTAGAGGCAAGCCGCATGCAGGCGATTTCATAGGGCGTTTTGACTGCCCGCGCATAGTGCAATGGATCGACTATGGACGGCGTGTTTTGCATGATGAAACTGCAGCCAGCGGCGCGCGTAAACTCTTCCCCAAGATAAGCGGCACGCGCGGGAATGTGCGTAGAAACGTCCTCTGGGCTGAGAATGATTTGAATATCCAGGGCGCGTGTCCATGCTTCGGTCGGCAGTGACGGCGGCTTGTGCCAGTAATCTTCGGGCTGGTGGAAAAGTAGGGTTGGCTTTTTCCCGGGCACGTAGATCACGTAGGACCCGGGTGCATCAGTCACAGGTACCCACGCCCGGAACTGAGGGTTGGCAACGAAATGTTCTGTGCTGTCGTCTAAATAGCGGTATTTCAGCTCCCCAGCGCCGATGACCAGTGCGTCGCAGCGACTGGCAGCCAGTGCGCGGTCAGCGCGCTCCATCAGGGTGGCCAGATGGGCGGGATAGAGCTGATCTAGGCCCGAGATTTGTGCTGGCGTTTCCACGTTTTCTGCCTCCAAAATGATGCCCCAAGTTCACATGCTTCACGCGTTCTTACGGCCCAGAGTCTAGGGACCCGCAGCCACAAGCGCTATGCAGTTAACATTTATGCGCAATTTGTCAGAAAGTCTGTACAATCGGTCGCCGTGGACCGACGTTGGCTCGTGATGAGCGAGACAGCCCGGCCGCGATTTCTTACCACACTTGGACTTTTGGGGTATCGACCGATGAACCTGAAAATCGCTCTTGGCGCTGCCGCTTTGGCGCTTGCGCTCGTCGCCTGTGGCGGCAAAAAGGAAGACGCGGCTCCTGCTGCTGCTCCTGCTGCTGCTCCTGCTGCTGATGCAGCTTCACCTGCCGCAGCTCCTGCTGCCGACGCTGCAGCTCCTGCTGCCGCACCGGCCGCTGCTCCGGCTGAAGCTCCGAAGCAGTAATCGCAACGCGCAAGCGTTGTCGATAGGAAACCGGGTTGGGTTCTCAGCATTGCTGGGGGCTCTGCCCGGTTTTTTTTATTGCCTGAATTTTTGAGAGCGACGCTGTGAGTGTGACGTTGCGCGATGCTCGCGAGATGCCAGCCGATCGAGCTTGGATCGAGACGGTCTATGCACCTTATCTGACTGAACTTGCCGAGCAGACGCAACTTGGCACCGGTGTCTTTCCTATCGCGAATGAGCTTTTGACGCGTCGGGCAGAGTTGCTCACAGGTTTTTTTCAAGACCGCCATGCCAATCCATTGTTGCTTTTGGAGTCAGGCTTGCGTGTCGGTTTTGCATTGGTCTTAACACCCAATCAACGACTCCCGGTGCGCACCGCGGCAGTCGGTGGCCATCCCGTTGAGTATCGTATGGCAGAGTTTTACGTCATGCCTAGCTCACGTCGTCGTGGCGTGGGGCGTATGGCCGCGCAGTTAATTTTTAGCCGCTTTGCCGGTCAATGGGAGATCAGTGAAGCCATGAGTAATCTGCCCGCCGTGACTTTCTGGCGGGAGACAGTTAGTGGCTACACTCGTGGCCGTTACGACGAGCGCTTACGCGACGGCGACGTGCGGCAATGGTTCGTGAGCGCCCATCGCGCTTCGCGATGAGTGGGTCGTGACTACAGCGGCTTTGACTTTTTCAAGTGGACGGAAGAGCCGTCTTTTTATTGCGTGTCCGCCGCGCGCTATGCGTTGCAAGTAGGGTTTTTAGGTATTGGCCGGTGAATGACTGGGTGAGGCGTGCGAGTTGTTCAGGTGTGCCAGTGCCGAGTATTTCGCCGCCGCCATCGCCACCTTCGGGGCCGAGATCGATCAGCCAGTCAGCTGTTTTGATGACATCCAGATTGTGTTCGATGACCACGATGGTATTGCCCTCATCGCGTAGCCGGGTCAGCACTTTGAGTAGTTGGCTGATGTCGTGAAAGTGCAGCCCTGTCGTCGGCTCATCAAGAATATATAGCGTGCGCCCAGTTGCTCGCTTCGATAGCTCTTTGGCGAGCTTGACGCGTTGTGCTTCGCCGCCTGATAGGGTCGTTGCGTTTTGGCCCAGCCGCACGTAAGAAAGGCCGACGTCTAGGAGAGTCTTGAGCTTTTGCGCCACCACCGGGACTGCCTGAAAAAACACATGGGCGTCTTCGACCGTCAGACTCAGTATCTCGTGTATGGTTTTGCCTTTATAGCGGATCTCCAGCGTCTCACGGTTATAACGCTTGCCCTTGCAGATATCGCACGGGACATAAACGTCAGGTAGAAAGTGCATTTCTACTTTGATTACCCCATCGCCCTCACACGCTTCGCAGCGACCGCCCTTAACGTTGAAACTAAAGCGTCCAGGCTCGTAGCCACGGGCACGTGCCTCTGGGGACTGTGAGAATAGTTCCCGAATCGGGGTAAACAGTCCGGTGTAAGTGGCAGGATTCGAGCGCGGAGTGCGCCCGATCGGGCTTTGATCAATATCAATCACGCGATCGATGTGCTGCATGCCATCAATGCGGTCGCAAGGCGCGGGTTCGGCATTGGAGTCATTCAACGCCTGCGCCACTTTGCGAAACAGCGTGTCATTGACCAGGGTCGATTTGCCTGAACCTGAAACGCCCGTGACGCAGGTGAATAAGCCGATCGGAATATTGACCGTGAGACCCTTGAGATTATTGCCGATGGCATTGACGACAGTCAGTTGGCGCTTGGGGTCTGCGCTGGTGCGCTTTAAAGGCACCTCTATTTGTGTGGTGCCAGTGAGATACTGACCGGTAATGGATGCACTGCATGCCTCGATGTCAGCAATCGACCCTTGCGCCACGATCTGGCCACCATGCACGCCGGCCCCTGGACCAAGATCGACGATGTAGTCAGCCTGACGAATTGCATCCTCGTCATGCTCGACCACAATCACTGTATTGCCGAGATCCCGTAAGCGCAGCAGCGTATCCAAAAGGCGCTGATTATCACGTTGATGCAGGCCGATCGATGGTTCGTCGAGAATATACATAACTCCCACGAGCCCGGAGCCCACTTGGCTTGCCAGACGAATGCGTTGCGCTTCGCCGCCGGACAGCGTTTCGGCGCTGCGATCGAGGGTGAGGTAATCGAGGCCAACGTTTGATAGAAAGCCCAAGCGATCGACGATTTCTTTTTTTATTTTGACGGCAATGGCACCACGCCACCCGGCGAGCTCGAGCTCCTTGAAAAAAGCGAGGGCACGTCCTACTGACAGGGCGCTAATAGAGGCGATATTACGGTCTTTGATAAAGACATGACGTGCGGCGACGTTGAGGCGTGTGCCCTTGCAGTCGGTACAAGCACGACTACCCAGATATTTTGCAAGCTCCTCCCGCACCATCATTGAGTCGGTGTCTTTATAGCGCCGTTCCAGATTTGGCAATATCCCTTCAAATGGATGTTTTTTACGGTTTGTACCCCCGCGACCATCGAAGTAGCGAAACTCTATCGCCTCATCATTGCTGCCATACAACAGGATGTTTTGAAGACGCGGCTCAAGATCACGCCATGGAATTTCTACATCAAACTTGTAATGGCGGCCGAGCGACTGAATGAGCGTGAAATAGTAGGCATTCCGTCGATCCCAACCACGCACGGCTCCCGAAGCAAGAGACAGCTGTGGCTGGGTGACGACACGCGCAGGATCAAAGAACTGCTTTAGGCCAAGCCCATCGCAGGTTGGACAGGCGCCTGCTGGGTTGTTGAAGGAAAATAATCGAGGCTCAAGTTCGCTCAACGACCAGCCGCACGTATTACAGGCGAACTTGTCCGAAAATACGAGTTCTGCACGTTTCGGCTCATCTAGAAAAGCGATTGAGGCGATGCCGCCCCCTAAGCGGAGCGCTGTTTCAAATGACTCGGCCAGACGCTGGCTTAAATCGGCGCGAACCTTAAAGCGATCAATCACCGCTTCAATCGTGTGTTTTCGGCGTAAATCGAGCGATGGGGCAGCATCGAGCTCACAGACTTTTCCGTCAATACGGGCGCGGACAAAACCTTTGCTCTTGAGTTCATCAAGCACTTGCGCATGCTCGCCTTTGCGTTCCTTGATGACCGGAGCAAGTAGTACCAACGGCGTGCCTTCTGGTAACTCTAGGACCTGATCGACCATCTGGCTTACAGTCTGAGCTTCGAGGTCACCGCCATGCTCGGGACAGCGGGGGATTCCTGCGCGGGCATACAAGAGCCGCAAGTAATCATAAATCTCGGTCACGGTTGCAACAGTTGAGCGCGGATTGTGTGACGTGGACTTTTGCTCGATCGATATGGCTGGTGACAGCCCTTCGATAGAATCCACGTCAGGCTTTTCCATCATCGACAAAAACTGTCTGGCGTATGCGGACAGTGACTCCACATAACGCCGCTGTCCCTCGGCATAGATCGTGTCGAAGGCCAGCGATGATTTGCCTGACCCGGATAGGCCGGTAAATACAATAAAGCGATCGCGGGGCAGCTCAAGATCAAGGTTTCTTAAGTTGTGTGTGCGCGCGCCGCGGATCCGAATGGAGTGCATCATGTGACCGACGAAAATTGGCTAATCGGTAAGAATACCAAGACCGCGCGTCTTACACGTGACGAGCTCGTCTTTTGCAGGCGGCTGTGCGTGCCGTTTGGGCGGACTGACTGTCTGTGCGTCTGCCATCGCAGCACAGATAGTCTAATAAAATCATATATTTCAAATAATTAAGTCGCAACGGCGTCTGCTCGCCTCTTTGCGGTCGCGTATGTGGGTCCTCCGATCCTTGACCTGTGCCGTTGGTACTGGTGCTTGGGCTGGGCGACACGTGTGGCAGAATTTTGGGTTGAAGGGCCTCGATTCTCGAGGGCCGTTTGGCCGAGGGCGGCGTACACTTGGATCCTATAAAGAGGGCCGGTGCTTAAGAGTGCTTGGCGATTGCAGACTAGATAGGAGCGGGACATGGCGCGTGGGATAAACAAGGTTATTTTGGTGGGGAACCTGGGTCAGGATCCGGAGACTCGGGCGATGCCGAGTGGCAAGGCGGTCACCAACGTGCGTATTGCCACCAGCGATAGCTGGCGAGATAAGCAAACAGGCGAACAAAAAGAGCAAACCGAGTGGCATTCCGTGGTGTTTTTCGACCGCCTTGCAGAAGTTGCTGCGGAATACCTGCGCAAAGGCTCCCAGATTTATGTTGAAGGTCGGCTGCGGACCCGCAAATGGACCGATAAAGCAGGCGCGGATCGTTACACCACGGAGATCGTGGCGAATGAGATGCAGATGCTCGGGGGTCGCGGCGGGGCGGGTGGTGGTGGCGAGGGTCGCAGCGCGGCGCCGGCGCGCGCATCCTCAGCAGCGCCTGCCGAGGACTACTCGCAAGGTTCCGCTGGCGATCAGATGCTCGACGATGACATCCCATTTTGAGCGCTCGACCAGCTATCGTGGGTGTTGATCCCTAACATACTGATATTAAATGAAATAGACATCAGGGCAGCTATAGCTGCCCTTTGATGTGGGGCCGGTAACGCGGTACCCTTTGCGTCCGCAAAGCGCCTAACCCCCATGCCCGGCTATCTCTACCTAAAAACCTTCGGCTGTCAGATGAACGAGTACGACTCCGCCAGCATGGTGGACGTGCTGCGTGTACGGCATGGTATGGAGCTGACAGAGGACATCGAACACGCTGACGTAGTACTTCTCAATACGTGTTCGATTCGCGAAAAGGCCGAGGATAAAGTGTACTCGCACCTCGGTCGTTACAACGAACTGAAGGCGCGTCGGCCGCATCTTTTGATTGGCGTGGGTGGCTGTGTGGCGAGCCAAGAGGGTGCGGCGATCATCGAGCGCGCCCCTTACGTCGATGTGGTTTTTGGTCCGCAGACCTTGCACCGTTTGCCGGAGCTGCTCGATGCGAGGCGTCGTACCGGTCAGCCACAGGTCGATGTGTCATTTCCTGAGAATGAGAAGTTTGACCAATTACCGCAACCTAAAACATCGTCGACCATGGCGTTTGTTTCAATCATGGAAGGGTGTAGCAAATACTGTAGCTTCTGTGTGGTTCCGTATACACGTGGTGAGGAAATTAGTCGGCCGTTTAGTCAAGTCATGCGCGAGATTGACGCGCTTGCCGCACAGGGTGTCATGGAAGTGACGCTGCTTGGGCAGAACGTCAACGGCTATGCGGGTGAGATGGCAGATGGCGAGAGTGCAGATCTTGCCTTGTTGATTGAATGTGTTGCACGGGTGCCTGGAATCCAGCGCATCCGCTACACCACCTCTCATCCACTCGAGTTTGGTGATCGCTTGATTGAGGCCTACGGCCGCGTACCACAGCTAGTTAATCATCTGCATCTACCCGTGCAGTCGGGGTCTGATCGGATATTAACTGCCATGAAGCGCGGATACACGGTGCTGGAATATAAGCAAAAAATTCGCAAGCTGCGGGCGATACGTCCTGATATTGCTATTTCTTCAGATTTTATCGTCGGCTTTCCCGGTGAGACGGAACAGGACTTTGCTGCGACGATGCAATTGATTAACGACGTAGAGTTTGATCAGTCGTTTAGTTTTATTTACAGCCGCCGACCTGGCACCCCTGCCGCAGCACTTAAAGATGATGTTCCGCATGAGTTGAAGCAGCAGCGGTTGGAGATCTTGCAAGCGCGCTTAAATGAATTGGCACGTGCGCGCAGTGCGGCCTATGTGGGTACGCGCGTCAAGGTCTTGGTCGAGCGCCATGCGCGACGCGATCGGGCGGAACTTGCGGCTCGCACGGAGGATAATCGGGTGATTAATTTCGCAGGTCCAGCGGAACTTGTCGGTCGCTTTGTGATTTTGCAGGTGTCTGAATTGCGACCGAACTCGCTACGTGGCACTTGGATTCCTGAACAGATTGATAGCGATCTCCGGGAGGCTTTAGATTGAGTAACGCAGTACCAGCGCGTGACTTTGTGTTGGAACCCTCAGATAACGACAGGTTGTCCGCTCTTTGTGGTCCGTTGGATGAGCACTTACATCAACTCGAATCGCGTTTGCAGGTTCGTGTGCATCGCCGCGGTAATCGTTTTCGCGTGACTGGTGAGCGAGCTGAAGCTGCCGCGCGAGTGCTTGTCCAGCTCTATGCCAACGCCGGGCGTGGCGTGGCGTCGGCGGAAGTGCATCTTGCGATCCAAGAGATTGGTATGGACCCTCGTCAGCAGACCGGCGAGTTGCCCTCTGAGGATGAAGTACGTTTGCAGACGCACCGTGGCCTGATCCGCGGGCGCGGGGCCAATCAGGCGCAGTACTTAAGCCACATCCGTGGTGCCGACTTGTGTTTCGGCATTGGTCCTGCAGGCACGGGCAAAACCTATCTTGCGGTTGCTTGTGCTGTGGAAGCGTTACAGGCGGATCGGGTACGCCGCATCGTACTAGTTCGGCCTGCGGTGGAAGCGGGCGAGCGCTTGGGTTTTTTGCCAGGTGACTTGAGTCAAAAGGTTGATCCTTACCTGCGCCCGATGTATGACGCTTTATATGAAATGCTCGGATTTGATCGGGTGATGAGACTCATTGAGCGCAATGTCATCGAAGTGGCGCCGCTGGCATTTATGCGTGGTCGGACGTTGAATGATGCATTCGTTATTTTGGACGAGGCGCAGAACACCACGATTGAGCAGATGAAAATGTTTTTGACTCGCATCGGTTTTGGTTCGAAAGCAGTTGTTACGGGCGATGTGACCCAGACTGATTTGCCTAACAATCGAATGTCGGGGCTGCGGAATGTGATTGATGTTTTAAAGGGTGTCGATGGCGTAGCGTTCACGTTTTTTACGTCTCATGATGTGGTGCGTCACCCGCTCGTGCAGCGCATTGTGCAAGCCTATGAGCGTGCCGGTGACGGGACGTGACTCTAATCACTGAGATTCAGGTTGGTACACGGGCCACTTGGGTTCCGTCGGCGCGACGCATGACTGAGTGGGCCACGGCGGCGTATGGCTCCCGTCGCGTGAGCGCCGAGCTCGCCATTCGTATCGTTACACCAGCGCAGAGCCGGCACCTTAATAAGACCTATCGCCATATGGATAAACCGACCAACGTATTAAGTTTTTCGGCTGGCATGAATCTACTGCTCAAGCAGCAACCAAAACCACTGGGAGATCTGGCGATTTGTGCCGTCGTGGTGGCGCGTGAGGCTCGTACACAGAACAAGACTCTTGCTGCGCACTGGGCGCACATGGTGGTGCATGGGACCTTGCACTTGCTTGGCTACGATCATGTAAAGAATGTAGAGGCACAACGGATGGAACGTCTCGAGCGGCGCATACTGCGTGACCTCGGTTTTAGTGACCCTTATTTGGTTGGCGAATCATGAGTCACGACAATAAGCCCGTCGAGCGTCGTGGTTGGCTTTCACGGCTGCGTCAGCAGATATCAAGGGAGCCAGCTGATCGCGATGAGCTAGTGGAGGAGCTGCGTGAGGCGACTGAGCGTGGCCTTGTGGACAGTGATGCTCTTGAAATGTTGGAAGGGGTGCTCGCAGTCGGTGATCTACATGTTCGTGACATTATGGTCCCCCGCTCACAAATGACCGTTGTTCATCGTGACGACGCGTCATCAAAGCTATTGCCTATTGTGACTGAATCAGGACACTCCCGGTTCCCGGTACTGGGTGAGGATCGAGATCAGGTCGTTGGCATATTATTGGCAAAAGACCTATTGCGTTATTTTGCAGCTGATAAAGCTGAGGATTTTGATATCAGAGAAGTGGTGCGACCAGCCGTATTTGTTCCTGAGAGCAAACGGTTGAACGTGCTTCTCAAGGAGCTACGCACTAGTCGTCATCATATGGCGATCGTCATTGATGAATATGGTGGCGTTGCAGGTCTGGTAACTATCGAAGATGTCATTGAGCAGATTGTGGGAGACATCGCTGACGAGTATGACGTGGAAGAAGATCAGCAAATACGTCGTGAGTCAGCTCGACAGTTCACGCTCAAAGCGCTTACGCGCATCGACGAATTTAATAGTTACTTTGCAACGAGCTTCTCTGACGATGATTTCGATACTGTTGGCGGTCTAGTCGCGCATCATTTTGGCCGATTGCCACGTCGCGGCGAAGCGATCGTCATTGACGGCTTTGAGTTTCGGATCGTAAAAGTTGACCATCGACGTATTGATTTGATGCGGGTGCTAGTGCCTCGCGATATTGCAGCACCGCCAATGGGCTCGGGAGAGGCCTAATGGCGGCTCCTCCGCACGTGCGGTTTGCTGCCTTCTTACGATCGTATGCGCTTGTGGTGGCGGTCGCTGCCGGTGCGTTGCAGGCGCTTGCCTTTGCGCCCACGCAGATTGCACCGTTGAGTCTTGTGTGTATGGGCATTCTTTGGTGGCTGTGGGAGGGCGTAAGCGCGCGCCGCGCGGCGCTCATTGGATTTGCTTTTGGAGCAGGCTTGTTTTTTGCCGGCACATATTGGATTTATACCAGCGTGCACGGCTTTGGGCAGGCACCCGTGGTACTGGCGATTGCTTTGCTGGCTGGATTGGTTTGTCTCATGGGCTCCTATAGCGCAGGTCTCGGATGGCTGGTAGGGCGCTACACCAGGGAGTCAGTTTGTCTGCGATTACTCGTCGCACTGCCTGCTGCGTGGGTACTGATGGAGTGGTTCCGCGGCTGGTTTTTGTCCGGATTCCCTTGGCTTGCCTTAGGCTACAGTCAAATCGATACGCCGCTAGCCGGATTTGCACCGCTATTTGGCGTGTATGGAGTGAGCTACGTTACGGCACTTAGCGCGGGTTTACTGCTGGTGTTTTTGCAGTGCTCTGGTCGCATCAGGCTTGCCGCTGCCTTTGCGTTCATCGCGCTATGGGTGGGAGGCTTTGCGCTCTTGCGTGTGAATTTTACCCACCCGAGTGGGCAGCCGCTGTCGGTGGCATTGATTCAAGGAGCTATCCCGCAAGACTTAAAATGGCAGGAAGATAATCGCGCGCATACCTTTGACGTGTATCAGCGTATGACCGCTAGCGCTTTGGGGGCACGACTCATCGTTTGGCCTGAAGCTGCATTGCCCGTGCTTTATCACGAAGCCGTACCGTTTTTGACTCCAATCTACCAAGCCGCTCAGGAGAACGGCTCGGATCTGGTGCTGGGTTTACTGCGCTTCGATGTGCTCGGGAACGGTTTTCGTAACGGGTTGGTGGCCCTCGGTCAAACCGAGGAATGGTATTACAAGCGTCACCTTGTCCCTTTTGGCGAGTACTTCCCGGTCCCTGCGTTTGTGCGCAGTTGGATGCGTTTGAAAAGTCTGGCTTATGTAGATTTTATCGCCGGTCCTCAAAATCAGGCTGTCTTGCATGCCGGCGGACAGACCCTCGCCGCCACCATATGTTATGAAGACGCTTATGCAGCTGATCAGGTTGCGCAACTCAATACAGCGACGCTCTTGGTGAATGTGAGTAATGACGCTTGGTTTGGCGATTCTAATGCACCGCACCAGCACCTGCAGATTACGCGGATGCGAGCGCTTGAAGCTGGGCGCTGGATGTTGCGCGCGACGAATAACGGCGTGTCGGCGTTGATAGACCCTAAAGGGCATGTGACGCTGCGCAGTCAACAGTTTGTGCCAGTTGTGCTGCGCGGTACGGTTGTGCCCTATCTAGGGCTCACGCCCTATGCGCGCTTTAAGAATGGACCGATCCTTGGAGTCTGCACGGTGTTGCTGCTGGTGAGTGGGTTATTGCGCTTACCTAAAATCCGTTAACAAGGGCGGATCTGAGGATTTAGCGGGCATTTCTTCTGTGACTTTTCTTTTTTTTAAGTAAAGATTTTTGCGATACTGCAGTGGTTGTTAGCGCAATTGGAGTGTTCGCGTGTTCAGTCAATTAGAGTCCCAGCCTGCCGATGCGCTTTTGGCGGTCATGGCGGCATTTGCCGCCGATCCGAGCTCGGAAAAACTTGATCTCGGTGTTGGGGTGTATCGTGACGAATCGGGTGTTACCCCCGTCATGCGCGCGGTGCGCGAGGCAGAGGCCGAGCTCTTAACTGCTCAGAAAACGAAAGCCTATGTGGGTCCTGCTGGCAATCGACCCTTTGCCGATTTTATTGAAACGTTGACCTTGGGTGATCATCCGGCACGCCGTGCAGGTCGGGTTGTTACGTTGCAAACGCCAGGCGGATGCGGTGCATTACGTTTGGCTGCAGATCTTATCAATCGCGCCGCACGCGGTACGCGAATTGCGATGAGCGATCCGACGTGGGCTAATCACGTGCCGCTGTTAAGTGGTGCGGGTTTGGTCGTTGATACCTATCCTTACTATGACGCGCAGACCAGCAGCGTTTCCTTTGAGCCGATGCTGGAGACACTCAAGCGGTTGCCTGCAGGTGCTGTGGTGTTACTGCACGGGGCTTGCCATAACCCAACGGGCGCTGATCTATCACTCGATCAGTGGCAGGTATTGGCAGGGCTGCTGGAAACGCGCGGTCTGGTACCGTTAATCGACATTGCGTATCAAGGACTTGGCGAGGGGCTTGATCATGACGCAGCAGGGTTACGCTTGCTCGCTCAGCAGCTGCCGGAGTTGCTGATCGCTGTGTCGTGTTCAAAGAACTTTGGTCTTTATCGGGAACGGGTCGGGGCAATTATTGCGATTGGTGAGAGTCCGTCGCAGGCGTCCATACTCATGAGCCACCTGCAAGCATTGGCCCGACGGATGTACTCGATGTCACCTGACCATGGTGCTGCCATTGTGGCGGCAATTGGAGCTAGCTCACTCTTAAGCGCCGAGTGGCGTGTGGAGCTCGATATCATGCGAGAGCGCGTGGCCCGTATCCGTCATGCCGTGACGCAGGCGCTCAACCGCGAACTGCAAAGTGAGCGCTTTGACTTCATCGCCGCCCAGCGCGGTATGTTTTCAGTGTTGGGACTTGATAGTCAGGCGGTCTCGCGCTTGCGCAGCGAGCACCACGTTTATCTGGCCAATGACAGCCGCATGAATCTCGCAGGCTTGCCGGAAAGTGCTGTAGGGCACTTTGCCGGTGCACTAGCAAAGGTGATTCACTCCGGCTAAGGCCTGTAACCTTGGGTCTTAGGCTCACCGCCGCCCCCAGTTTGCTTGGGCTACTGTAGCTATTTTTGGGGATTTTCTGAGCTGGGTGAGCTATTTTCGCTGCCCGTTAGGGGGCTGCATTCCGGTATCCTTGGACTCATCGTTGTCAGGCCAGATTAAAGTCATATGCAAGAGACCTACAGTCCAGCGTCGATTGAAGCACAAGCCCAGCAATACTGGGGTGATCACCAGACCTTCAAGGCGACGGAAGATGCTGGGCGTCAGAAGTATTACTGCCTCAGTATGTTCCCCTATCCGAGTGGCCGGCTGCACATGGGCCATGTGCGCAACTACACTATTGGGGACGTGATCTCGCGCTACATGCGCATGCAAGGCCGTAACGTACTGCAGCCAATGGGTTGGGATGCCTTTGGCTTGCCGGCTGAGAACGCCGCCATGGCCAATGGTGTGCCACCTGCTAAATGGACTCGCGAAAACATCGCGACTATGAAGCGTCAATTGCAGGCGCTGGGATTCGGACTCGACTGGAGTCGCGAGGTAGCGACGTGCGATCCCGAGTACTACCGCTGGAATCAGTGGCTGTTTTTGCGCATGTTGGAAAAAGGTATCGCCTATAAAAAAACAGGCACGGTGAATTGGGATCCAGTCGATAAGACGGTGCTTGCCAATGAACAGGTGATTGACGGTCGTGGGTGGCGTACAGGTGCGATCGTTGAGAAACGTGAAATTCCGATGTACTACCTCGGCATCACGGCATATGCGCAAGAATTATTGACGGCACTGGATGGCTTGACAGGCTGGCCTGAGCGTGTGCGTACCATGCAGGCGAATTGGATAGGCAAAAGCGAGGGTGTTACCGTTGCTTTCCCCTACACCTTGGCTGGAACAGATCATTTTTTAAAGGTATTCACTACGCGTGCGGATACGTTGATGGGTGTGACATTTGTGGCAGTTGCAGCAGAGCATCCCTTAGCGACGCATGCGGCAACCAACAATGCCACGCTCGCTGCCTTCGTCGAAGAGTGCAAGCATTGCAGCGTAATGGAAGCCGATCTTGCCACCATGGATAAGAAGGGCATGGATACCGGTCTGAGTGTGCGGCATCCGCTGACCGGCAAAACTGTTCCCGTGTGGATCGGAAATTATGTACTGATGGGCTATGGCGAGGGCGCCGTCATGGGTGTCCCAGGTCACGATGAACGTGATTTTGCTTTTGCCTTGAAATATGAACTGCCCATCGTGCAGGTCATTGATGTTAACGGCGAGGCCTACTCACATACGCAATGGCAGCCGTGGTACGGCGAGCGCGGTCGCTGCATGGCATCCGGCGTTTATGATGGCTTGGATTATGCGGCGGCCATTGCGCGTATTAGTCATGACCTTGAAGCCCTGAATCTTGGCGCGGCGCAGACTCAGTGGCGGTTGCGTGACTGGGGTGTGTCACGCCAGCGCTACTGGGGCTGTCCGATACCGATCGTCCACTGCGAAGTGTGCGGTGATGTTGCAGTCCCGGACGAGGATCTGCCGGTCAGGCTTCCCGAGGATCTTGTTCCAGATGGCAGCGGCAATCCACTTGCTAAGTCAGAGGCTTTCGTGAACTGCTCGTGCCCACGCTGCAAGCGCCCAGCAAAGCGCGAAACCGACACGATGGATACTTTTGTTGATTCCTCCTGGTACTTTCTGCGCTATACGTCAGCCGATAACGATACAGCGATGGTTGACCAACGTGCTGGTTATTGGGCACCGGCGGATCAGTACATTGGTGGTATCGAGCATGCGATTTTGCATCTGCTGTACTCGCGCTTCTGGACTCGAGTGATGCGGGACTTAGGCCTCGTTAGCCTAAGCGAGCCTTTTTCAAATCTGCTGACCCAAGGGATGGTTCGGAATAGCATCTACTTCAGAAAGCCCGCTTCGGGTCGAGTTGTGTATTACAACCCGGCGGATGTGGATGTCGTGACCGATTCCAAGGGTGCGCCAATCGGTGCAACGCTGAAAAGCGATGGTCAGCCAGTCGAGGCTGGCGGCATTGGGACGATGTCGAAGTCGCGGAACAACGGCATTGACCCGCAGTCTTTCATTGATCTTTATGGGGCTGATACGGCGCGCCTGTTCATGATGTTCGCAGCGCCCCCTGAGTTGTCGTTGGATTGGTCTGACGAGGGCGCAGAAGGGGCGTTTCGCTTCCTGAAGCGACTGTGGAAAATCGTGCATACGCATGTCAGTGCGGGTCTCCCCGAGCCACTGAACAAAACTGCACTGAGTCCAGCAGCAGTTACCATGCGACGTCTGACTCATCAGACCATTGCCAAGGTCACTGACGATCTCGGTCGCCGACGGACCTTCAATACAGCAATCGCTGCCGTGATGGAGCTTTTAAATGCTGTGCAGAAGTTTACTGACACGGATGCTGCGGCCCGCGCGGTTACGCATGAAGCGTTGCAAAGCGCCGTGTTGATGCTCTCTCCGGTGGTTCCACATGTCACGCATGCATTGTGGTTTGCGTTGGGATCGCAGCGTGCCGTGACTGATGAGCCCTGGCCCGTCGTTGACAGCAGTGCATTAGTGCGCGATGAAGTTGAGATAGTCGTGCAAGTGAACGGTAAGCTGCGTAGTCGCATTACGATGCCGGTAGGCCTTGATGATGATGCGATACGGGCGTTGGCTCTAGCTGATGCTGTAGTGGCTCGCTTTGTTGCGGACAGCATAGTTCGTAAAGTCATTGTGGTGCCTGGTAAATTAGTCAACGTGGTGATCTAAATGCGATGCATTGGCCGCTTTGTCCAGTTCGTCTGTGTGCTCCTGCTGAGTGGGTGCGGATTTCACTTGCAGGGGGTGACTCATTTGCCAGCTGCATTCAAAGTCACCTATATTGATGCGGCTGACCGCTACACCGAGTTTCATCAGGCCTTGAGTCAGCAACTTAAATCAGCCGGAGCGCAAGTCGTTAGTCAGCAAGCAAGGTCCAATGCGGTCATTGAAATTGTCAACGATGAGACGAGTCAGAGAGTGCTGTCGATTTCGGCGGCAAATATTCCGACAGAGTATGAGATTTCTTACAAAATAAAATACCGTGTTCGGCTTGGTGCGCAGGAAGTCGTTCCCTTGCAGTCTTTGGTTTTGATGCGCAGCTACAGTTTTACCGAAAGCGCAGCGCTTGCCAAAGAAAGAGAGCAGGAAATTATCCGCAGTGCATTAGCAAAAGATCTTGCAGGACTGGTCATGCGACGGCTAGCTGTTTTAACGCAATGAGCGATTGGCTCCCGACCGTGCTGCTTGGCGATGCCATGCTTCTCCCTGTTGAGCAGTTGCTGGCCCGCTTCGGCGTGACGCTACAACTTGTGGCCGATGGCCTGCCAATTGAGGCGAGTTATTGGGGCGAGCCGGAAGCGGGGCTGGTGGGATCACAGGTTTATGCCCGGCTTGATACCCCGGTACACTCGGTGCTGCACGAGGCGGCCCACATATTGTGTATGGATGTCGAGCGCCGTGCGCGTCTTTACAAGGACGCGGGTGGTGACTTTGCTGAAGAGGACGCGGTGTGTTGTCTACAGATTATGCTGGCAGAGCAGATCCCTGCCTTGGGTGCTGAGCGGATGATGCAAGACATGGATGCTTGGGGCTATACGTTTCGCTTGGGTTCAGCCCGCGCTTTTTTCTCAGCCGAAGCCGCGCAGGCGCGTGAGTATTTACAAAAGCGTGGCTTAACGAATGCTGATGGGCAGTTGCAAAATGAGGTTCAACATATATGAGTCGTCTATCGTTCGGCTTAAGTCAGTTGTGGAAACCGGCGGCCGTTATACTTGGGGTGATCGGGTGGTCCATGGTCGCCTCTGCTAGTGATTTAGCTGTCGCGCATCCGTGGTCGCGAGTCACGCCGCCAGGCGTGACGATTGGCGTGGGTTATCTCGAGATTGTTAATACTGGTACAGCCGATCGATTGTTGAGCGTCTCCTCACCGCGTGCCGAGCGTGTCGAAATCCATGAGTCGCGCATGGAAGCTGGTATGCAGTCGATGCACCAGAGCGCAACGCTACCGATAGCAGCTCACAGCCAGACACGGCTCGCGCCTGGAGGGCTGCATCTGATGCTGCTCGGTATTAAGCGACCACTGCTCGCGGGTGAGCAGGTGCCCTTGATGCTCATGTTTGAACGCGGCGGGCACGTCATGACGGCCTTAGTGGTGGAGGCTGAGCCGAATTGAAGGTTTTTGGGTGCCGTTGGCGGTGGGACTTGCCCCCTGTCGATCGCAGTGTGAGACTTGAGGTTCTGATTGGCAGGGAGTTTTTATGCAACGTATCATAATCGTTCTACGCGCAATTTTTCTGGCATTACCGCTAATGGCCACTTCGGCACGAGCGGCCTCTGAGCCACCGGTAGCCGCGCCGAAATCAGAGGAAACCCCGCGCCATCTCAAAGATGAGGCCGTACGCAGCACAGGCACTTTGACTATTGCTGGCAAATCGCTCGGCTACGGTGCCGAAGCGGGTGTTTTGGTAGTGCACGTCAAAGATCCCATGGATGCCGATCCAGTACCAGCAAGTGATAAGGCGCCCTTGTCGGTCGAACCCGAGGCGGGAATGTCGTACGTGGCTTACTTCCTTGGTAAAGATCCCAATCCGACGCGGCCGATCACGTTTGTGTTCAATGGTGGGCCTGGGTCTGCCAGCGTATGGCTGCACATGGGTGCTTTTGGTCCTAAGCGTGTGGTGACGAGTAATGACTCGCATACGCCACCTGCGCCTTACAAAATGATCGACAACGCGTCCTCTTTGCTTCCAGAGACAGATCTTGTGTTTGTCGATGCGCCTGGTACGGGCTTTGGTCATCTGCGCGGCACTGATAAGGAAAAAGCTTTTTGGGGCGTTGACCAAGATGCACATGCTTTTGCCAACTTTATTGCCGAGTTTTTAACGCGCCATGGTCGCTGGAATTCGCCGAAGTATCTTTTTGGTGAAAGCTACGGCACCACGCGGGCTGCAACTCTTGCTTATGTGTTACAGAGTCAGAAAGCGATTGATCTGAACGGCGTCATGTTGCTTTCGCAGATTTTGTCGTTCGATAACAGTGCTGATGAGCCGCAATTAAACCCTGGGGTCGATCAGCCTTACGCCTTGGCGTTGCCAACCTATGCAGCAACCGCGTGGTATCACAAGAAACTTACAAACCCGGCGGCGACCTTGGAGCCTTTCTTGGCAGACGTGGAGCACTTTGCGTTGGGTGATTACTGGTCGGCGCTCGCGCAAGGCTCGCAGTTGCCGGCTGAGCAGCGCGCGGCAGTTATTGCCAAACTACATGAGTACACTGGCTTATCGCAGGAGTACATTGATCGCGCGGATCTGCGTATCAACGGTGGTGTATTTGAGCAGCATGTATTGGGTAATGGCACAACAGGTCGCCTTGATACTCGTTTTAAAGGGGAATCACTCGATCCTTTAAGTAAGGAGACGGGGTATGACCCGCAGTCAGCGGCCATTAGTTCGGTGTACGTTTCGGTGTTTAATGATTACGTGCGCCATGATTTGAAATTCGGCGATGACAAGACTTATAAGCTGTGGGCACCAATCACCTCTTGGGATTTTCAGCACCGTGATCCTGGCACGTCGCGTGGTCGAGAGACAGGTGCCACGAATGTCATTAACGATCTGGCAACTGCGATGAAGGTCAATCCGCAACTTAAAGTAATCATGTTTGGTGGCTATTACGATCTTGCAACACCATACTTTGCTGCTGAATACGAGCTACGGCATTTGCCGGTGCCGGCTACGATTGCAAAGAACATCGAGATTAAACTCTATCCGTCAGGCCATATGATCTATGCGCACGAGGCCTCAATGATTGCCCTGCATGAACATGCCGCAGATTTCATCCGTCGTACGCATTAAGTGTTAGTGCGCTGATGCGGATTGTCGCGGAGAGCTTGGCGCAGAATCTGAAAGGTTCTGCGCCACATGCGTGGCTGGTTTCTGGTGATGAGCCCCTCTTGGTCGGCGAATCATCGGACCTGATTCGGGCACGCGCGCGTCAGGATGGTTTCGTGGGCCGAGAGGTCCTGTTTGTGGACCGCTATTTTGATTGGGATTCGTTGGACGGCGAGCTGCGCGCGATGTCCTTGTTTGCAGAAAAGCGCATTATTGAGCTACGCATGGCCCAACTAAAGCCGGGCTTAGATGGCTCAAAAATACTACAGGCAGCCGTGAATGATCCTGCCGCTGACGTGTTCCTGCTGGTGATTACTGACAAAATTGAGTGGAAAGATTACTCCAGCAGTTGGGTTAAGGCCTTTGAGACACAAGGTCACTGGGTGCATGCGGATCAGCTGGGAATAGATCAGCTACCAGGTTGGATCAAAGGACGCCTCAGCCGAGTTGACTTAAGCGCAGACCCGGAGGCCATTGATCTGCTCGTCGAGCGGTGCGAGGGTAACCTTGTGGCTGCGCATCAACAGATTGAGCGACTTAGCCTATTGACGAAAGGTACGGTCAGCGTTGAGACCATGGCCGAGTTGGTGGCCATGAGCGCACGCTACAACGTGTTCCAGCTCAGTGAAGCGCTGCTTTCGGGTGACGCGGGCCGGGTCTTGCGTATGTTAGACGGACTCCAAGGTGAGGGCGTAGAGCCGCCTTTGGTATTGTGGTGCATTACTGAGGAGCTACGCTCTATTTTGCAGTGGACCCCGAACGGGGGGCCACGGCGTTTATATCGTGGTGGTCGTGCGCGTAAGGATTTGTTAAGTCGCGCGCATGCGCGGGTCCCACGGGCTCAGTTGCATGACTTGCTTGAGGATGCTGCCCGCATCGATGGTTATATCAAGGGATCGCGTAAAGCTGAGGCCTGGGGGGCGCTGGCTCGGCTGGCGACCACCCTGTGTCTGGCTGCCCAGCGGGTTGTAGCGCGTTGAGTACTCAACAAAGCGGTGCTGCTGAGATTATGTCGTCACCCATCCCTAGCGGCCCGTTGGGGATATTCGGCGGGACCTTTGATCCGATTCATTATGGCCACTTGCGCACCGCCTTTGAGTTATTACAGAGGCTGAGTCTTGCGGAAGTTCGTTTCATACCGGTAGGCACTCCTGCGCATCGCGGTGACACGTTGGCACCCGCGAGTGTGCGCCTTGGGATGGTGCAAGCCGCGATTGCCGGTCAACTGGAATTTACTGTAGATGAGCGGGAGATACGTAAAGTGACTCCCTCGTATACCATCGATACGCTGGAGGAATTGCGAGTTGAGTTTCCATCCCGATCGCTGTGCTTGTGTGTGGGTATGGACGCGTTTTTGGGGTTGACTGGCTGGCATCGCTGGTCGGAATTATTAAATTTTGCACATCTGGTGGTGGCGCATCGGCCCGGCTGGCAGGCGCCAACCGATGGTCTTTTGGGTACACTGCTTGCGGCCCGAGGGACGGTGCACGCGCAGCAGTTGCATGCATCGCCCGCGGGGCGCATCTTTATTCATGCGGTTACGCAGTTGGAAATCTCATCGACCGAAGTGCGCAGCCTGCTTGATGCTGGTCGTGACCCGCGGTACTTAATGCCTGACAGTGTTCGTCAGATTTTGTTGGAATCGGGCTGGTATGCCCGAAAGGAAAAAGCATCCGGATGAAGTCTAAAAAAACTGTAGCGAAACTGAAACCCCAGTCTGTTGATCTGACAAAAAGCCCGGCCCGTAAGAAGGCGAGTCTGTTGAAGGGTTCTGTACGGGCGGTAGCGCCCGTCGTAAAACCGAAAGCAGCCGCTAAAGCTAAAACAAAAGCGGCAGTAACTAAAGCTAAGCCCAAGAGTAAGCCAAAAGCCGCAGGTCGCTTGAGTCAGTTGCTGGTCGTTGTGGCCGAGGCGTTGGGTGATATGAAGGCCCAGCAAGTCACCGTGTTAGATGTACACGAGTTGACGGATGTGACAGATGTCATCGTGATTGCCTCTGGCACCTCGGATCGCCATGTTAAATCCATTGCTAGTAATGTGGTGATGGCCGCTAAACGGGGCGGATTTCGGCCAGCAGGTGTTGAGGGCGAGAGTGAAGGTGAATGGGTCTTGGTTGATCTCGGTGACGTCATTGTGCATGTGATGTTGCCGCGTGTGAGAGAGTTCTATGGTCTGGAAAAGCTCTGGGACGTGCAAGCCACAGACCGTACGGCTAGTGACTGACCGGACCTCAGGTATTGGTGGGTTGCGTGCGCGTTAAGGTGATGGCAGCCGGTACGCGCCTGCCCACCTGGATTGGCGCTGGATTTAACGAATATGCGCGGCGGATGCCCCCTGAGTCGCCCTTGGAGTTACGTGAGATCGCGGTTGATCAGCGGGGGGGCAGTGGCAGTGCGTTGCGAGCGCGCCGTGACGAGGGTGAGGCTATGCTCGCTGGTGTGTTGTCCGCTCATTGGGTAGTCGCTCTTGATGTCACAGGCAAGGCACTTGATACGCCGGCCCTTGCGCGCTGGTGGCAAGGTCGCCTGACAGACGGGCGCGATCTGGTGTTCCTGATAGGGGGTCCCGAGGGGCTCAGTGAGGACTGCCTCAGCCGTGCGAATGAGCGGGTCTCCCTGTCGCCCCTGACATTTCCTCATGGAATCGTACGGATTGTGCTGGCGGAGCAGCTGTATCGGGCCAGTAGCCTCCTAAAAGGGCATCCTTACCACCGCGCATAAAAGCGCGGATGACGTGTTATTCGCTGCGCGACGGACGCGCTCAAGCTATGCTTTGCGCTCATGAGTTTAGCAACCTAGGTGCCGGTTTTGGCGATCGCGCAATATCACTCGGTTACATTAGCATCGGCATCGCCGCGCCGCGAAACGCTGTTGCGGCAGATCGGGGTGCGTAGCGTCATTTTGCCTGCTGATATCGATGAATCGCGCCGCGTTGGTGAGGATCCTGTTAGCTACGTACAGCGCTTGGCCGCCGAGAAGGCCGTTGCGGTTTGGAGTCGCGACAGTCGCCAGCCGGTGCTTGCTGCTGACACCGCCGTCGTCTTAGGCGAGGATGTGTTTGGTAAGCCCGCTAACTCCGCGGAGAGTCTGAGCATGCTGCAAGCACTTTCTGGTCGCACTCACGAGGTGCTGACCGCGGTTGCTGTGCGTCACGCCAGCGGTCTTAGCGCCGCTACCAGCCGGAGCCGGGTAACGTTTCGTGCTTTATCGCTGGCAGAGTGTGAGCGCTATGTTGCCACCGGTGAGCCTCAGGGAAAGGCGGGAGGCTACGCAATCCAAGGGCTTGCAGCGAGCTTCATCACCCTTTTGCATGGTAGTTACTCTGCGGTGATGGGCTTGCCGCTAGCACAGACGGCTGAGTTGCTTAGCGCGGCGGGTGTGCAGGTGTGGAATAGCGATGAGATTGGCGCATGACGGTCGAAATCCTCGTGAACGTGACACCGCGCGAAAGTCGCGCCGCATGCGTCGAAAATGGTGTTTTGCAAGAAACCTACATCGAACGCACGAATCGTCTAGGAATCACCAGCAACATTTATAAGGCGCGTGTTTCGCGCGTTTTGCCTGGCATGCAGGCAGCATTCATGGAAATTGGCCTCGAGCGTACGGCATTTTTACATGTGTCAAATATTGCGCGTCGGGATGATGTGAGCGCCGAACTCGCCGATCCAAAAACAGTGGATATTCGTAGCGTGATGACAGAGGGCGACGAATTGCTAGTGCAGGTTCTGAAGGATCCATTAGGGACCAAAGGAGCCCGTTTAACGACTTTTATTACGCTGCCATCACGATTTTTGGTGTACATGCCGCACGGTACGGGCGTGGGGATTTCGGCACGTATTGAGGATGATGCTGAGCGCGCGCGCCTGCGTGCGCTGGTTGAATCGTTTATTCCCGCTGATCGGCGTGGTGGCTACATCGTGCGTACTGTCGCCGAGGGAGTTAGTGCGGATGCGTTACGCGCCGACTGGCTATTTTTGGGGCGCTTGTGGGCTGTTGTCGGGGCAAATGGTTTTCGTGCCCCCGCAGGCACGTTGGTCCATGAAGACCTGCCTTTGCCGCTGCGGGTACTTCGTGATTTGCTCGGCCAGCACGTCGATCGGGTACTTGTCGATGCGGTCGCCGCACGAGAGCGGATGGTGACTTTTGCGCGCACTTTTATGCCAGAGAGTGAGGCGAAGATCGAGTTGTATACGGGTAATCGGCCGATTTTTGATTTATACGCGGTTGAGGATGAGATAAAAAAAGCACTCGATAGAAAAGTACCCTTGAAGTCGGGTGGGTATTTAGTGATCGACCAGACAGAATCCATGACAACGGTGGACGTGAACACTGGTGCGTTTGTCGGCCATCGCAATTTAGAAGACACGATTTTCCGAACCAATTTAGAAGCAGCTGTTACTATTGCGCGTCAGTTACGACTGCGCAATCTCGGTGGGATTATCATTATTGATTTTATTGACATGGAAGATGATGATCATCGACAGCAGGTGCTGCAGGCGCTTAGCAACTCCTTGGCGGCGGATCACGCGCGCACCAGTATCTCATCCGTGTCGCCGCTTGGGCTTGTAGAGATGACCCGCAAGCGTACGCGCGAGAGTCTTGAGCATCTTTTGTGTCGTCCGTGTCCGACCTGTGAGGGACGCCGCTATGTGAAAACTGCGGAGACGGTGGTCTATGAAATATTTAGAGAACTGGTGCGGCAGGCAAGTCAGTTTGAAGTGCAAGGCTTGATGGTGCTTGCGCACCAAGATGTCATTGAATTGCTGCTAGACGAGGAGTCTGTAGCGCTCGGCGAGCTAGAAGTTGTTGTGGGAAAGCCTATACGACTGCAAACTGAATCGTTATATGCGCACGATCAGTATGACGTGGTCTTGGTGTAGGCGCTTTATATGACGCGAATACAAATCATTCTGAAGTGGCTTCTTTATGCGTTGCTGGGTATCGGCGTGTTATTCGCGGCTGCTGTTATGGTCATGCGGATGTGGCTTGAGCGGTCACCGGAAATCGCGCCGCAGGTCGTGGCACGTGTCGAGAGCTTGACTGGGCTGCAGTTTGGGTTTTCAAGCCTTGATGCGCGGCTCGGTTGGGATGGCCCGGAGTTGGTATTTCGTAACGCACTCATCACGGTTCCTGGGCAACACGATGCTGTGGTGACTGCGCTTGCCGGTCGGGTTGGGTTTGATTGGTGGCGAGCGCTGCGCACAGGCCGGTTTGGTGCAGGGCGGCTGGTGCTGCAGGGCGCCAAGCTGTACGTATATCGCACTCAGTTGGGTGTTGAGTTACGCGGTCAAGGTGATATTGCCAACAGCGCCAGTGGTGCCCATCTGTCGGTGAATGATCTACCCGTTGGCCGGCTACGGATCGAGGATGCTGCTATTACTGTGCAGGATTTACGTCGCCCGTCAGAGCCTTGGCATATCGATCGAGTTAGTCTCGATATTGACCGAGATCCCGAGGCGATCGATCTTAATGGTGGTGTGCGTTTGCCGGATGCGCTAGGGACCCGTCTTGATATCAGTGCGCATTTGGCCGGTGATCTTGCGCGTGAGTCGCAGTTGGCCTGGAGCACTCATGTCCGGCTTGCGGGCGGCTCGTTTGCAGGATTCACGGCCCTGATGCCAGTGTGGTCCGGCTTGCCGGCCTCTGGGATGGCCGATCTTGATTTTACTGTCAGTGGGCGTGGTGGTGTTTTAGACGCGATCAGTGGCCATTTTTTGCTGAAAGACGTTTCGCTTGGCGAGTTAGCGCCCGCGGGAGAGCAGCGCTTAAATCAGTTGGCTGGCCAAATCAGTTTGGCGCACGTGGCGGCGCGTTGGGACCTTGTGGCGAAGGGCATCACGATCGACCCGGGACACGATGCGTGGCGGGCGGGTGATCTGCGCTTGACCGTGGATCAAACAGACGCTGGCATTCGATTCATTGCGCTCCGTTCGCCTGATCTGCGCTTAGAGCGGTTGGTCAGCCTTGCAGCTTTAATGCCGGCAGGAGCTACACGCGAGGCGTTACTTAGCCTTGCACCACGCGGCAAATTAAGCGCTGTGGATTTATCACTGACACATGGGGTTAGTACGGGCCAATGGAAAATAAATGGGCTCGCCCGTTTTCAGGCTCTGGGCATGAATGCGTGGGGCAAGGTGCCCGGTTTTAATGGCATCAATGGCGTATTGACTGGTCAAGGTGACCATGGCCATCTACAAGTCGCCTCTAAAGGATTCATGCTCGATTTGCAGGAGTACCTGTCTGCTCCTGTTTACGCGCCTGAGTTAGCCATGTCACTTGACTGGTCGTCAGCGACAGACGGCTGGCGATTAGCCATTGATAGTATCCATAGTTTTTCAGTTGACGGCACTGGTAACGGGAAAGCGCGCTTTTGGCTACCGGCTGACAACCAATCTCCGCAGCTTGAACTCGATATGCAGCTTACTGACATTGATGCGCGACATGCCGCGCGCTATCTGCCAGAACGCAAATATCCGACTCAGGTAGCTCGTTGGCTTGATGCGGCGTTGCTTGCCGGAAAAGTTAACGATGCGCGATTACAGTATCGTGGGCCGATACGTAATTTCCCGTTTCGCGATGGCTCGGGTGTTTTTGACGTGCTGGTGCCTTTCAGTGGGATCACTATGCACTACCGAGACGGATTTGCTGATGTCGAAGATTTAGACGGTGTTGCTGAATTTCATAATGAGGGCGTTTCCTCCACCATCCGTCATGCGCGCGTGCTAGGTCTTGAGATTGGCGATGGCAGTGCCGGCATGGTGGACTTTAAGACAGGCGACTTCACGGCAACAGCCAGCGCTCACGGAAACCTGAAAGATGCTCTTGCTTTTTTGCAGTCATCGCCGATTGGACCAACCTTAGGAGATTACTTTCAGCACCTTACGGGTCGCGGTGCTCTGACCGCAAAGGTAAAACTTGAGTTTCCATTCACGCATTTTGCCGATCGCCATATAGATGTCAGTGCACATCTGGCACAGGCAAACCTGACGGCACCAAATATCACGGATGAGATAAAAAATATCACCGGATCGTTTGTGTTGCATGATCGAGAATTGCGTGTCCCCGATGTGACAGCAAATTGGATGGGCGGTGTCGCTCACTTAAAAGCGACGACTGTGCGTGGGCCTACGCCACACACGGGCGAGCGTGTCCTAATCGTGTCCGCCGATGGCACAGCGCTCGCCGATAGGGTGCAAAAACAACTTCGAATTAGCCATGGGCAGTGGTTTTCAGGACTATTGCCATGGCGTGGTGAAATACAATTACCATGGTTTGAGTGGCAGCCACGACCTGCTGTCGAGGCGGGTGCCTCGGCTGGGTCGTTACCGCAAGCGCAGGAGATCAAGCTGAGGGCCTTGCCCATCAGCGTGCATTGGGAGTCGACGCTCGGTGGCTTTGGTATTGCATTGCCGGAGCCGATCGCCAAAACGAGTGATGCGACGCGTAGTGCCCGTATTGATGCGCTTATTGATCCGGCGGTGGCAACGGATGCGCCACCGTTACCGCGCAAAGTGCCCATGCTCGAGCAAGGACTGACCAACAAACCAAAGCCAAGTGTTATGACGGTGCGAGCGCAGCTTGGTCAAAACAATGCAGTATTCGAGTGGGTCGACAATGAGTCCTACCAGCTGAAACGTGGCACGGTGCGTTTTGGCGGTGGTGCTGCTGCTTTGAAAAATGTTCCTGGAGTATGGCTTGAAGGTCGTCTACCTGAACTTGATTTGTCCGCATGGCTGAGCGTGCGTTTGACCGATACACCGAATGACGGGCTTGGCGACTCGCTACGCGGTGCTAATGTGCTTATCGATCGCTTTAATGTACTCGGGTTTGGTTTTAACCAAGTGGCATTAGCACTAGAGGCGCGCGCTGGTGCCTGGCGTGCGACGGTCAGTGGTCCGACTGCGCAAGGTACGGTGGTGGTTCCATGGAACAGCCATGGTCCGGATCCATTGTCCATTACGTTAGATCATCTGGCGCTTGATGAGTATGCTCTTAAAGAGGATGCGTTGGACTCGGCACACGCTGATTCCGTGACTGATCCTGCTTTGTTGCCAGCCATGACACTGCAAGTACGTGATCTACAAGTGCGCTCTAGGCGCTTTGGTGCATTGGAGGCCGTGCTACGTCATGATCCGCACGGCCTGATACTCGATCACGCTTTACTGACAGGAGCGTCCTATCGTGCGCTAGTACATGGCAGTTGGATGCAGTCGCTGACAGCGCAGCAGAGTAAGTTGGCATTCACCTTAGACAGTACTAATCTGAAAGACACGCTCGGCGCCTGGAGCTTTGATGCCACCTTGTCTGGTAAGTCTGGTCACGCGAGTGGCGATTTTAGTTGGTCAGGCGGACCTCAAGGCGACTTACTTGCGAAAGCGACGGGTAACGTCAACATTCGCATCGATACGGGTGAGTTGTTGACGGTGGCGCCTGGCGCAGGGCGGGTACTCGGCTTACTGTCGATTGCGGCGTTGCCGCGGCGCTTGACGCTCGATTTCAAAGACTTGACTGACAAAGGGTTTGCGTTTGATTACATCAAAGGCGATTTTGAGTTTCGTGACGCCAATGCCTATACGACGAATCTCGTACTGAAAGGCCCTGCCGCCGAAATTGGTGTGGTGGGTCGCACAGGTCTTAAGACCCACGATTATGATCAAACCGCTAAGGTGACGGGTAATCTCGGCGGATCGATTGCGGCCGCAGGCGCTTTGGCTGGTGGTCCTGCGGTAGGAGCTGCGTTGCTACTGTTCTCTACCGTGTTTAAGGAGCCTTTATCGGGTATCGCGCGCGGCTATTATCGGATTACTGGTAGCTGGGATCAGCCAAAAGTTGAGCGGATTGGCGCGAGTGCTGCACGGGATGCCGAAGGCGCGCTCGAGAATGCCGATGCGGGTTCTGGGGGCGCGTTGCGCTGAGGATGAGAAGATGACCCTAGTTGCTGCGATACAAATGACATCGGGTCCGGATGTGGCGGAAAACATCAAGGTGGCTCGGCGTTTGCTCACTGAGGCGCAGGCACGTGGCGCCACGCTCGCATTGCTACCAGAGAACTTCAATTTCATCGGTCAACGCGATGTCGATAAAAAAGCGATTGCCGAGCGATATGGTCACGGAGTGACGCAGGATGCGATGGCAGCTATGGCTCAAAAATTGGGGCTTTGGATTATTGCGGGTACCCAGCCACTTAAAAGTGACAATGCAAGTAACGAGGCGCGTGTCACCAACAGCACATTGGTTTATGACAATGCCGGCGCGTGCGTTGCCCGCTATGACAAGATTCACCTATTCGATGTCAATGTGCCTAACAAGCCAGGCGAGAGTTATCATGAAAGTGCGCAGGTCGCGCCCGGGCATGATGTTGTGGTTGTCGATACACCTGCCGGGCGCGTTGGTCTTAGTGTGTGCTATGACATGCGGTTTCCTGAGCTTTACCGCCGCTTAACTGCGCTGGGGGCCGACATTCTAGTCATGCCGGCAGCATTTACGGTGCCAACCGGCCGTGCCCATTGGGAAATCTTGTTGCGCGCGCGTGCGATCGAGAACCTAAGTTATGTTTTAGCCGCCGCGCAGTCTGGCGTGCACCCGAACGATCGAGAGACGTTTGGTGATACGCTAATCGTCGATTATTGGGGCCGAGTGCTTGGCCGTCTGCCGCGCGGCACCGGTGTAGTGATTGCCGATATCGATTTGCAGGCCATGGTAGCGACGCGCGCGGGTTTTCCGGCGCTGCAGCACCGTGTGCTCTAGACCTTAAAGGATGATGGATGGCTGCTGTAATAAAAGAACCTAGTGCGCTTGATTTGGCGACGAGTCGCATTTTGGCGACTTCGGGGCTTGATATCGGAGTGCTCGATCGGGTGCTTGGTACGATTAAGAGTCACGCGATCGATGAGGGCGAACTGTATTTCCAGTTGTCGCATGAAGAGTCGTGGGCGCTTGAGGACGGCATTGTCAAAGAAGGCGCCTACAGTATTGACCAAGGCGTGGGCGTGCGCGCAATTGCAGGTGAGCGCACCGGGTTCGCGTATTCTGATGCGATTGATGCCGATGCGCTGCACGAAGTCGCGCGTGCGGCACGGGCGATCGCGCGTCACGGTGGTAGCGGCGCATCGACGCCCGGCCACGTGCTCGGTGGTCAGAAGATCGCGACTGGGCGCGCTTTGTATGGCGTGGCCGATCCGATCAGTGCGATGGCTGACGCCGATAAAGTCGCATTTTTGCTTGAAATTGACCGACTCACGCGACGGCTTGATCCACGCGTACGTCAGGTCATGGCGAGTCTTGCCGCTGTCCACGAAATCATACTGATTGCGAACTCTAACGGGACGCTGGCCGCTGACATACGCCCCTTAGTTCGGGTCAACGTCAGCGTGATCCTTGAACAAGACGGCCGCCGTGAGCAAGGCTATGCGGGGATGGGTGGTCGTTACACCATTCTCGAGTTACTCAATGATCCGCGAGTGCAGGATTTGCCGCGTCAGGCAATACACGCCGCAAGTGTTAATTTGGATGCCGTACCGGCGCCCGCGGGTACCTTGACTGTGGTGCTCGCTGGTGGTTGGCCTGGGGTGATGCTCCACGAGGCCGTGGGCCACCCTCTCGAGGGAGATTTTAATCGCAAGGGTACGTCGGCGTTTGCGGGTCGCTTAGGCGAGGTGGTGGCGAGCCCTCTATGTACGGTCGTTGATGACGGCACGCTGGATCGTCGGCGAGGTTCGCTCAACATGGATGATGAGGGTACGCCCACGGAGTGCACGACGTTGATAGAAGGCGGTGTGCTTAAGGGTTACATGCAGGACCGACTCAATGCGCGCTTGATGGGTATGAAACCGACGGGCAATGGTCGACGCGAGTCGTTCGCGCACATGACGCTGCCGCGCATGACCAACACGTACATGCTGGCAGGACCGCACGATCCAGAAGAGATTATTCGGTCAGTCCAGTACGGACTTTATGCGGTGAACTTTGCTGGTGGGCAGGTTGATCCGACGAGCGGAAAATTTGTGTTTTCGACGAGTGAGGCTTACTTGATCGAAAATGGTCGAGTCACGCGGCCGGTGCGTGGGGCTTCATTGATTGGTTCAGGGCCCGAAGTGTTACAGCGCGTCACGATGGTAGGATCTGATCTGAAACTCGATGCCGGTATCGGTAACTGCGGCAAAGATGGTCAGACGATACCGGTGGGCGTGGGTCTTCCCACCTTAAAAGTTGAGGGGCTGACGGTTGGCGGCACCGGCTGATCAAAAGTGAGACGTCGGGGTCAGACCTCAGCTTGATTCGGGTCTTCAGTTTCCGTCGCCGCCGTTGAGTCAGCACTTATCGTCTGTGGCGCGTCTGCAGACAGCGTGTGGGTGCTCGTGTGATCGGTGTCTTCTAAATAAGTCAGCGTGTAGCGCCCGATATTGATGGCTGTGTTGTGACTAAGCACCTGCCTGCGGACCTTACGGCCTTTATAGTAAAGGCCGTTAGTGCTGTTTAAATCCTCGATGAGCACCGAACCTGGCGTCACGTTAATTTGGCAGTGGTGGCGACTAATGTACGTCGAGTCTAAACGCAGATCATTTTGAGCCGTGCGACCGATAAGCAGTCGACCGGGCGATAAATCATGGCTGCTGATGATATTGCCATCGTAGCTAAGCGTAATACGACCAACAACGCTTGTTTGGTTCATGGCTAAATTGATACACGCGTAATTTGAGGTGTTAGATGCGTATTCAGTCCAACCGAGCTCATCGATTGCCGCTTGCACTTCGGCTGTATCGACTAAGGTTTTGTCAGTAGCAAAAGCCGCCATCATCGCGGTGTCACACAGTGTGTTAATGAGCCGGGGTACGCCACCTGAGTAGCGAAAAATTTTCTTAAGCGCCTCGTCTGTGAAGATTGAATCGTCGTTGGCGCCGGCAATTCTGAGCCGGTGCCTCACATAAGCGGATGTATCGGTATCAGATAGTGGCGTCAGATGAAACTTAAGGCGTATGCGTTGAGAGAGCTGGACGAGATCAGGTGCGTTGAGTTTGGCGCTTAGTTCCGGTTGGCCTGCAAGAATAATCCTCAAGATTTTATCTTTAGTCGTCTCAACGCCTGATAGCATGCGTACTTCTTCGAGTACCGCGTTTGGTAGGTTCTGGGCCTCATCAATAATCAGCAGTACTTTGCGATTGGCAGCGTATTGCTCAATCAGGAACGTATTCAGGGTGTGGATGAGTTCTGCTTTGCCCATTTTGAATGGTGAAAAGCCAAACTGTGCGAGCACTGTTTGCAAGAATCCCAGCGGGGTCAGCGAAGTCTGGTTAATCTGAGCGATCAGCACATCCTTATCGAGTGACCGCAGAAATGTCTCGATCAGGGTAGTTTTTCCGGAGCCAATTTCGCCGGTGATGGCGACAAAGCCATCGGTCAGCCAGATGGTTGACTCCATGTAGGCTTTAGCGCGGGCATGGTGCGCCGATAAAAACAGAAAATCCGGATCCGGGCTTAGGCGGAATGGAAGTTCTTTTAATCCAAAGAGCTCACGGTACATGAGTTGATCCGGTGTACACGATAATCCCTACTTGATGCCGATTGGTGTGATTTCAACAGGCGGTATCGATAGCTCAACGCAGTTTAAGAGCTCGCCCGAGCGCAAGGTCGCGGCTGCGCGCGTTCGCTGTCACGAGTGTTAAATGACCAAGTTTGCGGCCAGGCCGTGCTTCAGTCTTACCGTAGTCATGCAGATGGAGGCCCGGCACAGCGAGCACGGTTTTTTTCTTAGGCAGTCGCCCGATCAGATTTACCATGCCAGCATGTCCAGTGACGCTGGTATCGCCAAGTGGTAGCCCGCAGATGGCGCGCAGATGATTTTCAAACTGACTCGTCTGCGCACCTTCGATCGTCCAGTGGCCCGAGTTGTGTACTCGGGGTGCCATCTCATTGGCAATCAGTCGACCTTTGGCGACAAAAAATTCAATAGCCAGCACACCAACGTATTTGTATTTTTTAAATACGAGCTGCATGTATCGTTCAGCAGTCTTTTGTAGCGAGCCCGCTCGGCATGGCGCTCGACTTGTTGCAAGGATACCTTGCTCGTGGACGTTTTCGGTCAGTGGGTAAAAGGCTGTCTCACCGGTACTGCCACGCACGCCAATTAATGACACTTCGCGGCTGAAGTTGACGAAGCGTTCATAAATCAACGGCTGACCGGCGAGGGCAGTGAACGCACGGTGTATGTCAGCTGTTCGGTGTAGTCGAAGCTGACCTTTGCCGTCGTAGCCAAAGCGGCGCGTTTTGAGTATGCCGGGCAACCCGAGTTTGAGCACGGCTGCATCTAGATCTGCGCGCGTATTAACGGCTGCAAAGCCGGCTGTGGGTATGCCGAGTTGGCCAAACGCGGTTTTTTCAAGTAGCCGGTCTTGAGCCACTTCAAGTGCTGCAGGCTGCGGATAGACCGGTGTGCTGCGCATAATGGCGCGCAATGAGTCTACGGGGACGTTCTCCCAGTCAAAGGTCACTACATCGGCGCGGCGTGCGAGTGCGGTCAGTTTGCGGTAATCATCGAACGCACCAGCGGTGATTTTGGCGACCTGGCCACCTGGAGTTTCGTCAGTGTGATCGTACAACTCGCACATGATGCCCAGTGGGTATCCTGCGAGCGCCAACATGCGTCCTAGTTGGCCGGCGCCCAAAATGGCAACCTTCAAGTGCTGGATCCCGCTCGTGGGTCTGGTGATGCCAGTACCTTTGCTGTCTGCTGTTCGCGAAACGCATCCAATGCCTCAGCGATCTTTGGGTACTTGTTGCCTAAAATGGCTGCGGCGAGTAGGCCTGCATTTTTGGCGCCGGGCACGCCGATTGCCAGTGTGGCCACTGGAATACCGGCTGGCATCTGCACAATGGACAGCAGCGAGTCGAGGCCTTGGAGGGCTTTGGACTGTATCGGTACACCAAGTACGGGGAGGGCTGTTTTTGACGCCGCCATACCAGGTAGGTGCGCTGCACCGCCGGCACCACAGATCAGTACCTCAAGGCCACGGGCTTTGGCACTGGCCGCATAGTCGAAGAGTAAGTCCGGGGTGCGGTGTGCCGAAACGACTTTCACTTCGTGCATAACTCCGAGGCTTGCGAGCGTTTCCGCCGCGTGCTGCATGGTCTCCCAATCGGAAGACGACCCCATGATAATGCCGACTAATGGATTCATATGCGGATTTTACGCGCTTCGGTCCGGAGTCGCGAGTCTGTCGCGCAACCACTTGAAAAGTGCCCGAGCGGCCGCCGGCGGGCGCCCCGTGGAGGCCTCTTGAGTCGCAGACCGCAAAAACTGAGTTAACTCCTCAACCGGCAGCCCCGGATGGGCCGTTAACAGGGCGGTAACGGCTGACTCTCCCTCGTTGAGCAGTCGATCCCGCCATACTTCAATCCGGTGAAACTCCCGAGCGGCGAGTTTTTTGTCGAGGTTACGGCGGTCAATAACCGCGATGAGCGCGTCGACGTCGCTGTGTCGGAGTAATTTGCCAATGAACTGGCGCTGGCGCGCTGCGCCGCCATGAGCCGTGATCTCTTTTGCTAAATCAATGGCATCGCGCAGTTTTTCGCTGAGCGGCAAGGCGTCGAGTTCCTCGTTGCCAAGGGTGACGAGTTCCGCGCCCAGGTTTTTAAGCCACGCAGCATCGCGCTTGCTCTGGCTTCTGCTTTGGCCATCAAATTCGTCGTTTTGTGAGTCCGAGTCTTGCACAGTCATACCCTATCCTAGCCTAGAATGGGGTCAGGTCACCTCTTTGGTATTCGTATGTCTGATTCCACGCCTCAATACGCCGATCTTGCCACGCTGGTTGAACGCTCACTGTCCGAGGCCACCGCGCGTGGAGCCACAGCCGCCGACGCGGGTATCAGCGTCGATACGGGGCTTGGTGTCACGGTGCGCCTCGGTGAGGTAGAAACCCTTGAGTACCAGCGTGATCGTGGCATGGGCATTACCGTATATATCGATCAGCGTAAGGGCACCGCGACCACCGGGGATTTGTCGTGGCCGGCGATCGAAGCCACCGTCCAAAAAGCTCTGACGATCGCCAAGTTTACGGCGGAAGACGACTGTGCCGGACTGCCCGATCCGCTCACGCTTCAGCGTGAAGTACTGGATCTTGATTTATCGCACCCCTGGGATTTGACAGCCGAAGATGCCATCGAGGTAGCGCAGCGCTGCGAGGCTGCGGCACTGGGGGTGGATTCGCGCATCACAAATTCAGAAGGGGCATCCGTTAATAGTCACCGGGCACTGCGGGTGTCTGGCAATACCCTGGGCTTCCTGGGTGGCTATCCGAGCACTTACTACAGCATATCGTGCGCGGTGATGGGTCAGGACGGTGGCACCATGGAGCGGGACTACTGGTACACGGTGGCGCGTGATTGGCCGAGCCTTGAGGATCCCGTGGCGGTGGGCCAGCGCGCTGCCGAGCGGGCGCTTGCGCGCCTCGGTGCGCGTCGCTTGAGTACCACGCGTGCGCCGGTGCTGTTTGTACCAGAACTCGCGCGCGGCTTGATCGGCAGCTTTTTAGGCGCCATCCGAGGTGGTAGCCAATATCGGCGTAGCTCATTCTTGCAGGGTGCCGCAGGCCAGCAGGTATTTCCGTCGTTTTTTAGTCTCTCTGAGCGACCACATTTACGCCGCGCATTGGGCAGCGCGCCATTTGATGGCGAAGGTTGTCGCACGCAGGATCGCGAGTTAGTGTCCGCTGGTATTGTGGATGGCTACGTACTCGACACCTATTCGGCGCGCAAATTAGGTCTCAAGACCACCGGTAACGCCGGTGGCGTGCATAACTTGCTAGTGCACTCAGGCCCTGAGGATTATGCGGCCTTGTTAAAGCGCATGGGCAGGGGGCTGATCGTGACAGAGCTCATGGGGCAGGGTATCAACGGCGTTACCGGTGATTATTCACGAGGTGCCGCTGGTGTTTGGGTCGAGGATGGTCAGGCTTGTTATCCCGTGAATGAGATCACCATTGCTGGCAACTTGAAAGAGATGTTCCGTGGCATCCTTGCGGTGGGTAATGACGTGGATTTACGCGGTTCAATTCGTACGGGTTCGATTTTGATTGATCAGATGACCATCGCTGGTGAGTAATTGTCGCGAGTGAGTCACTTGAGTTAGTGATGGTGCGCTCAGTTAGCAGGCGTGGCCGTTAAACGCTACGAGTCGCATCTTTTGATAGGCAGCATCAATGAGGGTCGGATATGGCAGATGGCTATCACAAGCGGCAGGTCGGCAAGCTGACCTTAAGCCCCGAAACCCAGATGATGGGCTTCGGCTACGATCCACACTTATCGGAAGGCGCATTGAAGCCGCCTGTGTTTTTAACATCAACGTTTGTGTTCAAAACGGCACAAGACGGGAAGGATTTTTTTAACTATACCTCTGGGCGCCAGCCGTTACCGCCAGGTAGCTCGGGTGGCCTCGTGTACTCGCGATTTAATAACCCGAACCTCGAAGTAGTCGAGGATCGTTTGGCGCTGTGGGATGAAGCGCAAGCATCTGCCGTTTTTAGTTCGGGCATGGGCGCGATCGCGACCACGTTTTTGGCGCATTTGAAAGCTGGGGATGTCATTTTGCTTTGTCAGCCGCTTTATGGCGGCACAGAGACGTTGATTGCACGCGCGCTGCCAAACTATGGCATTAAACACGTGGCCTTCACCGACGGCTTATCAAAAGCGGGCGTTACCGCTGCGGTGACTGAGGCTACCGCTTTAGGGCGCGTGGGCATGATTATGGTTGAAACTCCGGCCAATCCGACCAACGCACTGGTAGATCTCGAATTACTGCGCGCCGCGGCCGATGCGCTCAAAGAGACGCAAGGCTACCGTCCGCCGATCGTGGTGGACAATACAATGCTGGGTCCTGTGTACCAAAATCCCTTAAAACACGGTGCGGACATCAATGTGTATTCACTCACGAAATACGTGGGTGGGCACTCGGATCTAGTGGCTGGTGGTGTGTGTGGTTCAACGGAATGGATCAAGCCGATCCGTCTGCTGCGTGGCGCGATTGGGACACAGTTAGACCCAAACTCTGCTTGGATGCTGCTGCGCTCAATGGAAACGCTATCGATTCGGATGGAGCGATCCAATGCCAATGCACATGCGGTGGCGGAGTTCTTGCAGGCACACCCCAAAGTGACAGCAGTGCACTACTTGGGCTTTTTAAAGCCAGAGGATGCGCGGTATGCCGTCTTTAAGCGCCAATGTCGTGAGCCTGGATCCACCTTCTCGTTTGAAGTCGACGGTGGCGAGGCGGGCGCATTTCGTTTGCTTGATGCGCTCACGGTGATCAAGTTGGCTGTGAGTTTAGGCGGCACGGAGAGTTTGGCAAGTCATCCTGCAGCAATGACGCACTCAGGAGTGCCACGCGAATTGCGTCAGCGCCTCGGCATCTCAGAATCGCTGATTCGGTTGTCGGTCGGTATTGAAAGTGCAGTGGACCTCATCGAAGATTTACGGCAAGCGCTTGACCATGTCTAAAGTGCTCGGCGGCTATCCTGAGCGCATTGTGTGTCTGACAGAGGAGACGACCGAGGCGCTGTATTTGCTCGAGGAAGACTGGCGCATTGTCGGTATATCGGGGTTCACGGTGCGTCCAGCGCGTGCTCGCAAGGAAAAGCCTAAGGTCTCGGCATTCACTAGCGCGAAGATTGATAAAATTCTTGGCCTGCAACCGGATTTAGTGTTGGGGTTTTCTGATTTGCAGGCCGATATTGCCGCGACCCTTATTCGGGCCGGTATCAATGTGCATGTGTTTAATCAGCGAAGTGTCCCTGAAATCTTCAGCATGTTGGCTATCTTGGGCGGCATGATTGGTTGTGAGGCGAAGGCGCAAGCACTCGGCGCACGTTTGCGCGCTCATGTTGAGTCTGTGCGCGAGCGAGCGGCGCACTATAAGCGCCGGCCGCGCGTTTATTTTGAAGAGTGGGACGTTCCGCAGATTTCTGCGATACGGTGGGTATCGGAGCTCATTGACATCGCCGGTGGTATCGATTGTTTCCCGGAACTGGGTCAGGAGTCGCTTGGTAAAAATCGCATCATTGCTGACCCACTCGAGGTCGTGCGCCGTGCGCCGGATATTATTTTAGGGTCTTGGTGCGGTAAAAAATTTCAACCTACAACCGTTGCTGCGAGGCCAGGTTGGGCAGGCGTACCTGCCATCGTGAACCACGAGGTGCATGAAGTGAAATCTGCCATTATTTTACAGCCGGGGCCTGCGGCCTTGACTGAAGGGCTCAATCGGATGGCCGAGATTATCGGGCGCTGGGCCGAGGGTTAAGTTTGGGTCAGCAGTTGTAGCGCGGTCAGATAATTGTCGCCCGTTCGCTGAATGACATCGGCTGGCAAACGCGGGCCGGGGGCTTTTTTATTCCAATCCAGTGTTTCTAGATAGTCACGCACGTACTGCTTATCGAAGGACGGTGGGCTCTTGCCAGGGGCGTAGCCTGCCACTGGCCAGAAGCGGGACGAATCCGGTGTCAGTGCCTCATCGATTAAGATTAAGCGATCCTGCGCATCAACGCCAAACTCAAATTTGGTATCAGCGATGATGATGCCCCGACTGAGTGCATAGTCGGCTGCATAGGCATACAGGCTAAGTGCGGTCTCACGAATTTCCTTGGCGCGGTCAAGCCCGATTGTGGCAGCCATGCTTTCAAAAGAGACGTTCTCATCGTGATCGCCGATGGCGGCTTTGGTCGCGGGGGTGAAAATAGGCTCGGGTAAACGATCAGCCTGAGTCAAGCCCGGTGGGAGCGATACGCCACACACGGCCCCAGTAGCTTGGTAGTCCTTCCAGCCAGAGCCAATAAGATAGCCGCGCACCACGGCCTCAACAGGTAGCGCTCGCAGTCGTTGCACGACGATGGCACGATCCTTCAGCAGTGCAAGTTCGACCGGGTCGGTGATGAACTCTTCAATTCGGTGCGATGTCAGATGATTCGCCGTGATATGGGCGGTCTTTGTGAACCAGAAATTCGAAATCTTTGTTAAGACTTCACCCTTGCGCGGGATGGGGTCTGGGAGGATCACATCAAAGGCTGACAGCCGATCGGTAGTCACAATCAGCATCAGCGAGTCGCTCAATGCATACACGTCGCGCACTTTGCCGCGATGGATAAGTGGCAGGACCCGCAGATGGGTTTCAAACACGGCTGGAGCAATGATGCCATTCATGTAACTTCCTTCGGGCGCGAGGCATGGTGTGACTGGTACCATGACGCCTTTGGCCTGTCACGGGCCCGCATTCTTGCAGTGCTGTTAAACCAGGGTCAAGAAACTCTATGCAGTGGACTGGAAAAATTATCGGTGCTTTGCTTGGTTTTGTCATTGGGCGCGGGCTTTTTGGTGGGCTTTTGGGGGCTTTAATCGGTAACGCGTACGATACGTGGCGCGCACACGGCGGCGTGCCGGCGGGTTTTAGGCCGCATGGTGATCCGGCGGCCATTCAAAATGGATTTTTCGCAACGGTGTTTGCGGTCATGGGGCACCTCGCCAAGGCGGATGGTCGTGTGTCTGAGGCGGAAGTTGCTGCCGCACGTGCTGTCATGCGCGATCTGGGGCTGAACGAAGCTCATGTGGGTCGTGCGATTGATGCTTACACGCGTGGCAAGGCGGCTAATTATCCGTTGGCCAGTGAGTTGAGCCAGTTAGCCGCGCTGTGTGCGGCGCGCCGGGATCTGCTGTGGGTTTTTTTGGAACTGCAGGTGCGTGCAGCCTTGATGGGAAACGACCTGTCAGGTCCTGTGCGGGCTTTGCTTGGGGGGGTTGCCGAGCGGTTGGGTTTTGACGCTGCGGCGGTGAGCCAGATCGAGGCGGCCTTACGAATGCAGCGGGGACGTGGTGGAACGCAATCCACGGTGGGCCAGGGTGAGCGTGTTCGCGGCGCCTACAGCGTGCTTGGTGTTGATGCGACGGCCAGCGACGAGACGGTCAAGAAGGCGTATCGTCGGCTTATGAGCGAAAATCATCCTGACAAGCTAGTGGCCCGCGGGCTGCCTGAATCCATGCAGGCTCTTGCCACGGAAAAAACGCAACGCATACGTGAAGCTTATGAAACCATCTGTGAATACCGCCGTCAGCGCTGAGCCCAATCAGAGCAACGCCCCGGTACCCGTCGCACTGCAGGGGTTTTTCCGGGTATCCGATGCGTGGGAGTTGTCCGAGATCCAACAATGCAGGCTGCTGCGCTGCCCGTCGGCGGCGGTGCTGCGCCGCTATCGAGTGGGCCAAGGCCCTCGTTTAACTGCCGCACAGCAAAAGCGTATTCAGATCGTCACGGGTATCCAAGCCGCCTTGTCCAAAATCGGCATGACGCCCGAGCAGTCATTTCGATGGGTGCACGAGGCACGCAAAGAGCTTCCCTTTCGGGGTGAGACGCCCGTACATTATATGATGGACGGTGGCGTTGATGCGCTCATCGCGGTGGCACACTTACTATCAGGACGGTAAGTCTATGCAGGCATTGATCGCTCCTTCGATACTGGCGGCTGATTTTGCGCGTCTTGGAGCTGAGGTGGATGCGGTGCTCGCTGCGGGTGCCGACATGGTGCACTTTGATGTGATGGACAATCACTACGTTCCTAACCTGACGATTGGCCCACAGGTCTGTGCGGCGCTGCGCAAATTTGGCATCACGGCGCCGATTGATGTGCATCTGATGGTAAAACCAGTGGATCGCATTATTCCGGATTTTGCGGCTGCCGGAGCTACGTTCATTACGTTTCATCCCGAGGCAAGTGAGCATGTGGATCGCACGCTCGGACTGATCCGTGATCAAGGTTGTAAGCCGGGCATCGTACTAAATCCTGCAACACCACTGAGTTGCCTTGATCATGTCTTAGACAAAGTCGAGATGATTTTGCTGATGTCGGTGAATCCTGGTTTTGGTGGACAAACATTTATCGACAGCACGCTGGATAAGCTGAAGCGTGTGCGTGAGCGCATCACGGCATCGGGTCGCAACATCCGTCTTGAAGTGGACGGCGGTATCAAGGTCGACAATATTGGGGCAGCAGCGCGCGCTGGCGCCGATACATTCGTAGCCGGTTCCGCGATTTTTAATACAAAAAGCTATGCCGATACGATCAGCGCTATGCGTCGCGAAATCGTTAAAGCCACCGCCACACAGCGTTAGGGTCGTTGCGCGCTTAAGATTTTAAGCGTCACCGTCCTCATTTTCGTCGTAGTCATCGTCATCATCATCGTCGGCATGATTCATCGCCTGCGTGAGGCGGCTATCACCGGCCGATGAGACCCCTAGGCGTGCCTTAACCTTGGGGCGTGCGCCGAAGACGACGACGGTTTTGCCGCTGGCAGTGAGTAGTCCCTGATCTTCCAAAACTTTAAGTACACGACCGGCCATTTCGCGCGAACAGCCAACGAGTCGCGATAGTTCCTGTCGGCTAACTTTGATCTGCATGCCTTGAGGATGCGTCATTGCATCGGGTTCATTGCACAGATCCATGATGGCATGCGCCACCCGACCGGTGACATCCACAAAGGCCAGATCGCCCACTTTGCGGTTAGTGCGATCGAGGCGCATCGCCAGTTGCGTGGCTAGTTCAAAAATCAGCGCCGGGCTTTCGGTTGCGATCTGACGGAAGCGCGCGTAGGTCATTTCCGCGATTTCGCAGCTTTGGCGCGTACGCACAAAGGCGGTGCGTGTGGCTGCCTCTTTAAACAGGCCCATCTCGCCGAAAAATTGGCCTTTGTTGAGGTATGCGAGCACCATTTCGCTGGTTTCATCGCTCTCGATCATTACCTCAACGGAGCCGTTGATGATGTAAAAAAGCGTATCCGGAGTATCACCGGCGTGCACAAGTACTGTTTTAGATGGCACCGATCGTATGCGGCAATAGCTTAAAAAGCGGGTGATTGCCGGTTGATCGTTTGACGGTTTTGGGGTTAGTTCCATGACTCCGTCCCTGTTAGAGTTAAGGCCGTATCAGATCACAACTGTTTGGAATGTAACACCTTAACGCTGCAGGTATGCCACGCCGTGTTAGTGCCTTGACTAGATCCACGCAGCGCTAAGGGTCATTATCTTTGCGGTCAGGCGCATCAAAGCGCGCACAGGCTCCGGCAGATCACTCGCCCCGCGTTCGAGCGCATTCATGCCGTGACGATTCTCATCCTCGCGCATCTGCAGCAGTAGGGCGCGACTGGCCGTATCCTCAGCAGGCAGGCGCGTTAGATGATCGTTCAGGTGTCCTTCGACTTGCGCCTCCGTTTCTCTTACAAAGCCCAAACTGAAGCGTCGGCCCAAGAGGCCTACCGTCGCGCCAATCGTGAACGAGCCCAAATACCAGAGGGGATTTAAACGACTGGGTTCGGCGCCTAAATCGGCAAGGCGTTTGGTGCACCACGCGAGGTGGTCTGCCTCTTCACGAGCTGATTGCAGCATAAATTCCCGAGTTGCGGGCTCCAAAGCCACCAGCGCCTGCCCCTGATACAAGGCCTGAGCCGCCACTTCACCGGCGTGGTTCACGCGCATGAGGCGCGCCGATAAGGCGCGGTCGCTGGGTGATAAATCTGCTTTAGGGAGAGCGATTTGGGGGGTAGGCATCGGCCGGCGGGCCGTCATGGTGCTTCCAGCTGAGGCGAATGAAGATTTAAGTCCTTGATCTATATGACTTAAAAATTTATCGAGGGGGTTCGGCGTACGAAAAGGTGTATCCATGGTCGCACTATTATATAGTCTCGCCCCGGTGCGGTGGGGTCGGCCGTCGCACGCTCTGCCGATGACGAATACGCGGCGCTGCTCTTTCCAATCAGCGCTAAACCATTTAAACTTAGCGGTCTTTCGTCCGCATCATTGAGTTATCCCATGAAGACGGTTTTTGAGAAGTCAGAAACGGTACGCCGCGACTGGCTGGTTGTCGACGCTGCCGGTAAAACTTTAGGTCGCCTTGCGACAGGTATCGCCATGCGCTTGCGCGGCAAGCACAAGGCAAGTTACACGCCGCACGTTGATTGCGGTGACAATATCATCGTGCTGAACGCTGAGAAAATCCATGTCACGGGAGCTAAGCTCACTGACAAGATCTATTATCACCACACCGGTGCGATCGGCGGCATCAAGAGTGTGCCGCTGAATAAGATGCTTGCGGAGCACCCAGAGCGCGCGATTGAAATCGCGGTGAAGGGCATGCTGCCTAAAGGTCCGCTTGGACGGAAAATATTTAAAAAGCTGCACGTTTTTGCAGGTGGTACGCACCCGCACGCCGCGCAGCAACCGACGGCGATTGAAATCGCCTGACGCCACTTTATAGCTAAGGTTTAATAATGGTTGCCACTAGCACGTATTACGGTACAGGTCGTCGCAAGAGTTCGACGGCCCGCGTTCATCTCAAGCCGGGCTCCGGCAAGATCACAATCAATTCGCGCTCAATCGAAGAGTTCTTCGGACGCGAGACTGGGCGCATGATCGTGCGTCAGCCACTTGAGTTGGTGGAGATGGTGTCGCGTTTTGATGTCGATGTCTCTGTCGATGGCGGCGGCATCACGGGCCAAGCCGGTGCGATTCGCCACGGCATTACCCGCGCGTTGATGGAATATGACGAGACATTACGCAAGCCGCTGCGTGTGGCGGGCTTTGTGACCCGTGATGCGCGCGAAGTGGAGCGTAAGAAAGTGGGTCGTCGCAAGGCACGTCGCGGAACTCAGTTCTCGAAGCGCTAAGGCCGACCGGACAGTTCCGTTTCGTGACCTACTTGCCAAGGGTCCGGAAATTGGGGGATCGTCTAGCGGTAGGACTACGGACTCTGACTCCGTCAACCTAGGTTCGAATCCTAGTCCCCCAGCCACCGAAGGCCCGTCAGTCGACGGGCCTTTTGCATTTTTGGCAGGGGTTCCATGTTTGATTTTGTGTGTCGGTGTCAGTAGCCGCGCGCGTCAATCGGCCAGATGTCGACAAGCGTCTGGCCTTTAAAAACATGCAGATCATCGTGTAATGCCACCGTCGGATCGCAATGACCGGGTGTGATATCCACGCGCGTGCCACGCCCAGGTACCGGCGTATCATCACCAAAATACCAGCGACCGTGTTCATCTCCAAAAAAACATAACGCGAATTAGCTTTGGTGGGTTCGCGCAGGCGAGGTCCGGGCGCATCGATGGACAGAGCTTTTTGGCCAGCATCGATAGTGACGTAGTGGCGCGTGTCCGCCGATTGAATGCTGCAGACACGCGCGGCAACGAACAGTGATTGCATCAAATTGGTCGCAGTCTCGGACCGAAGCACGTCCGCGTACTGGGCGTCCATAAACACATATGACCCAGCCTGGATTTCCGTATACAGCCCGCTGGCCGCTGCCGCCTGAACAGTTCCGGTCCCAGCCCCGCTAATGATGGGTAAAGGTAGCCCGGCCGCGCGCAGCGTGTGCACCAGTTCCACGGTAGGTTTGGTTAGCTCCAGCACACGCGCCTCGCGCTCTATGGGATCGGCGATATGTTGTATATGCCCAAAGTAGTGCTGTAAACCACAGAGCTCAAGATGACTTGCCGAGTGCACTGCTTGTGCCAAGCCCAGTATTTCGGAGGGTGTTTCGCAGCCGGAGCGTCCCTGGCCTGCATGATGCTCGACGAGTACCTGTAGTCGCTGTCCCGTTTGAATGGTCAGAGCATTGAGTTCAGCAACCGATGCCAAGCTATCGGTAGTAACCAGCAGTTCTCCGCGCGCACGTCCGAGTAAACGGGCGAGGCGCTGTAGTTTTGCTGTTCCCACGACAGGAGATGTCAGCAATACCGAGCCGACGCCCGCCTCCAGCATGACTTCGGCTTCTTTTAAGGTCGCAGCTGCCACCCCGATGGCGCCTGCCCCGCACTGTCGTCGAGCGATCTGGCTACATTTGTGTGTTTTTGCGTGCGGTCGCAATTGCAGGCCCTTCTGCCTCACCCAAGCATGCAGGGCGTGGATATTGTGGGTCAGGGCATCAAGATCCACGCATAGCGCTGGCGTATCGAGCAAGTCCCAAGCATTCGCCGTGCCAACTAAGTGCGCGTTACGGTTGTGCTGCGCATTTTGCAGTGATGGATTGAAATTCTCTGAGTCGTTATGGCTCATAAATTGTCAGTCGCTACTTAGGGTTTGAGTACATCGACACCCCGTTCGGTGCCGATGAGCAATGTATCTGCGCCGCGTCGCGCAAACAAACCATTGCATACGACTCCTGTAATTTCATTGAGTTGTGATTCTAACTTCGAAGGATCTAGAATCGTAAGGTTGTGAATATCAAGGATCACGTTGCCGTTATCGGTGGTAAATCCTTCACGCAGCACCGGTTGCCCACCGAGTTTCACTATTTGACGGGCTACATAGGAGCGGGCCATCGGAATGACCTCAACCGGCAGCGGGAATCGACCGAGTACATCGACCAGTTTTGATTGATCAGCGATGCAGATGAATTGCCGCGAGGCAGCTGCCACGATTTTTTCGCGAGTCAGGGCACCACCGCCACCCTTGATCAGTTGTAAATGCCGAGTTGCCTCATCGGCACCATCGACATAGATCTCGATATCCCCGGCGCTGTTTAAATCGATGACCTCGATACGGGCTTGCTGCAAAAGTCGGCTGCTTGCCTCAGAACTCGAGACCGCCCCAATGATCGGAAAGCGGTGGCGTGCGAGAGCTGCGATGAAGTGATTGACGGTAGAGCCAGTACCGACACCGATACAGCAGCCCTCAGGCACGTATCGAAGGGCTGCCTCCGCGGCGGCCTGCTTTTGGCTATCAATGGACATTGTTGCTAAATCCCCTGTTTTTCCAGAGTCTAGGGCCCTGCCGACGTTAACTGTAATGAGCAGCTCACTCGAGGCTAGACGCGATATAAAACGCAGGTTCCAGAAACGACTGTGCCCGCGAAAGCGGGCACAGTCAGTGAAGAGCAAAGACTTGGCTTTTAACCTTGAGGTCTTACGACCTCAATCTTTGGCTGCTTCGGAAGGCTTACTTCTTCTTAGCAGCCTTCTTCTTCGTTGCCTTCTTCTTAGCAGCTTTTTTCTTCGTCGCCATAGTGGTTCTCCAATTGTCAGGTTAGTCCGAGGGCGAAGTATATACACAAAAATATTAATTACAAGCAACTGTCTTTTTGATGTGCTAGCCATCCGATCGTTTTAGGAAAACAAAAACAGGATATCAATCATGCGAAGACGGATCGCAGTACGCGTTAACTATGTTGATGTACTGCATCAACATACTTATTTTTTAGGACTAAGCGCTTTCCAGTTTTATGATGCGTTGCCAGTCGCTAAGACTGACTGGAGTGATTGATAGCCGATTGCCACGGCGCAAAATAAGCAGTTCAGGAAATGATGCAGCACGCTGTTTTAAGGTCTCAAGGGTGATCGGTGCGCGCAATTTGCGTTCGAGCACCACGTCCACCATGTACCAGCGTGGCTTGTCCGGATCGCTGCCCGCATCGTAGTGATGATGCTTAGCATCAAAGGCTGTTGAGTCCGGATAGCCCTCTTTTACAACACGCACGATCCCGTAAATGCCGGGTACTTCGCAGCTCGAATGATAAAAAAAAGCCAGGTCGCCTTTCTTCATTTGATCGCGAAGCATGTTACGAACCTGATAGTTGCGCACCCCGTCCCAAGCGCTGCGCTTGCCGCGTGCTGCGGCTAAGGCGTCGATGCCAAACACCGAGGGTTCACTCTTCATTAACCAGTAATTCATAGGGTTTTACGCTCGGGGCGGTAATGCCGGGTGGTTGCGGGCGGGGGGGGTAACTTGTCATTGCGTGGCGCGGTTTGCGTGGGCGCAGGAATTAAAAAAAGTGGCGCCACCCGCCTGTGCCGTCGCGGGCCGTTGCTCTCGAGCCAGAGCAACAAGTGGGGCGTGCTGCAACACGTAAGGCTTTCCGTTACACGACGGACTTGCACACTGTAGTCGCAAGCAGGATGCCCCTGGGTTAACACATTAGGGTCGAGAGGTACTCACAACCCGTGTCGAACACCGCAGGCGGCGCCACGTACAGACTACCCTATCGGTGTGGTCTGACGAAAGGGAGTGACGCGGGTTACTGAGGGATCTATGGAGGGGGGGCGGCTCATAAAGCACCACAGCCGAGAGCCGGCTGCGGTTATCGATCGAGCTGCGGTCACAGATCGAGCTGCAGCCCACGATCTAGCGATGATTCGACCCGCTCACGCAGCTGGCGTATGCGTTGCACCACGTCGAAGTCCACGGTGCTGACGCGTGCGCGTGCCTTGAGTAGCTCATGCGCCATATTCAATGCGGCCATTACGGCAATGCGGTCAAGGCCAATGACCTTGCCTGTCTCACGAATTTTTCGCATCTCGTGGCTTAAGTACTCGGCCGAGTCGAGCAGCGCGGCACGCTCTTCCATTGGGCAGGCAATTTGGTACTCTTTTTCGAGAATACGCACGCTGACGCGTGCTGCGGGCGATTCACTCACGCGCCGTGCTCCATGCCTTTGAGGCGACCAATCATGGCCTCAACGCGGGTGCGGACCTGCTCGTTTTTTTGCATGAGAGCAGATTTCTCCGCCGACAGGTTGTCTTGGCGGGTCCGTAGTGAACGATTCTCGTCTTTGAGCTTGCTGACGATATTCATCAGCTCTTCAAGCCGTTTTTCCAGCTTGCCCAGTTCGAGATTGGCGGGTGAGCGAGTAGTGGTGTCTGTCATAGTCGTACTATAGGGGCGCCCCTCCTTGTGGTCAACGCGCTAGAATGGAGACACAGTATGCTAACCGTTACGTTTGATGAACTGGAAGGGGCCCTAGCGGCCAGCGATTCGACGGCTGACGCCGCCGAAGCGCATGGCTCGCTGTGTGGATCGCTCGCAGCAAGCGCGGGTTTTTCGCCAGATGACTGGGCTGATCAGCTCTTACCTGAGCCAGCACTGCGTCCCGCAGTGCCGCCGCTGCTCGTGACCGTCTTTCAGGAAACCCGTGAAGCTCTGCTCGGTGGTGATCTGGAGTTTGCTCCGATCCTACCGGACGATCACACGGACCTAAGCGTGCGAGTGCAGGCGCTCGCTGCTTGGTGCAGTGGTTTTTTGGTTGGTTTTGGGCTCGCCAACACGACCCTCGATGCGGCATTGCCGGACGTGGTCAACGAGGTTTTGCGCGATTTTGGCGAAATCAGCCGGGCAATCGTTGACGATGACGAGGATTCGGAGTCCAGCGAGTTCAGTTACGCGGAGCTCGTCGAGCACCTGCGGGTCAGTGCCCAGTTGGTCTTTGAGGAGCTAATCCCAATCCGGGATGCAAAGGTACGTCCATGAAACGTGATGAGTTTGCCAAGCGTCGTCGGCAGCTGATGCGTGAGATGGGACGTGATGCCATCGCCATTTTGCCAGCCGCCCAGGTCAAGCGCCGCAATGGAACCAATGAATATGGTTACCGGCAGGACAGCGATTTTTATTTCCTGACAGGGTTTCCCGAATCCAGCGCAGTGGCGGTGCTCATTCCTCACCGCGCGCAGGGTGAGTATGTGCTATTTGGTCAGGAGCGCGACCCGACCCGCGAGTTATGGGATGGACCACGTGCCGGCCAAACCGGCGCGATCGATCAGTACGGTGCTGATGACGGGTTCCCGATTGGCGATATCGATGACATTTTGCCCGGGCTCCTCGAGACCCGGTCGCGCGTGTATTACACGATGGGGCTTAACCTCGAGTTCGATCAGCGGGTCATGAGTTGGGTCAATGGCTTACGCGCTCAGTCGCGCCACGGCTTGCACACACCGCAGGAGTTTGTAGCGCTCGATCATCTCTTGCATGACATGCGCTTGTACAAAAGCCGGCCTGAGATCGCAGCGATGCGTCGGTCTGCCGAGATCGCAGTCGGCGCCCACCTGCGCGCCATGCGCATGGCGCGGCCGGGGGTCATGGAGTACGAGGTGGCGGCGGAGATCGTGCATGAGTTTCAGCGCCAGCAAGCGGACATTGCCTATCAGCCTATTGTTGGTGGCGGTGCCAATGCCTGTGTGCTGCACTACCGCGACAACTCGCAGGTGTTGCGGGATGGCGATTTGTTGCTCATCGATGCCGGTTGCGAGCACGATTACTATGCGTCCGACATCACGAGGACCTTTCCGGTGGGGGGGCGCTTTAGTGGCCCGCAGCGAGCGCTCTATGAGGTGGTGCTTGAGGCGCAGCTCGCTGCCATTGAAGCCGGTGTAGCGGGCAACCACTGGAATGACCCTCATGACGCTGCAGTGCGCACGATCACCCGCGGGCTAATCGACCTTGGATTTCTCAAAGGCAAACTGCCCAAGTTGGTGCGTGAAGGCGCGTACCGTCCATGGTTCATGCACCGTACGGGGCACTGGATTGGTATGGACGTGCACGATGTCGGTGATTACAAGGTCGGTGATGCGTGGCGGGTGCTGGAGCCTGGGATGGTGATGACGGTTGAGCCGGGACTGTATGTGCCACCGCACGACAAGAGCGCGCCAAAGAGCTTTCGTGGTATCGGTATTCGGATTGAGGATGACGTGGCGATCACCCGCACAAGCCCTGATGTATTGACCGGTGCGCTGGTTAAAGAGCCTGACGCTCTGGAGCGTTATCTTGCTGCGGGGGCCTGAATCATGAGTACAGAGGCGACAAGCTCCGCTGTGATCGACGAGTTTGACGTGCTAATTGTCGGCGGCGGCATGGTGGGCGCGAGTTTGGCGCTAAGTCTTGCGACACTGCCGATCACGGTGGCCGTGATCGAGGCCGCGCCCCCTGCAAGTGGCGCCAACACCAGCTTTGATACGCGAACCACCGCGCTTGCTAACGGCTCACGGAACATCCTGCATACCTTAGGTGTGTGGGATGCGATTAGCCGTGAGGCCACGCCGATACGCAAGATCCACGTGTCGGAGCGAGGCCGATTCGGTTCGGCAGTGATTGATGCGACACAGCAAGGTATTACCGCCATGGGTTATGTGGTGCACAACCACGTGCTCGGCCGCGCCTTGTGGCAGCGCTTAGCGCGTGAACCGAGTATTACCTTGCTGACGCCGGCTCGTGTGAGCGCGATGCGTACCGAGGCCGCGTGCGTAGAGTTGCAGGTGGAGCATGATGGTGTGGCGCGTACCGTGCGGGCTCGTTTGGTGGTTGCAGCCGATGGGGCAGACTCTCTCGTGCGGTGCGCCGCCGGCATCAAGGCGGAGCAGTGGCCTTACGAACAAACGGCCGTCATTACCACTGTCACTCCCGAGCGTTTGCATCAGAACATCGCCTATGAGCGGTTTACTGACTCCGGTCCCATCGCGATGCTACCGATGGCGGGAGCGCGCGTGGGTGTGGTCTATGCCCTGCAGCCGGCGGCAGCCGCTGAAGTAATGGCACTTGACGATGGGACGTTTTTAAACACCTTGCAGGCCGCCTTTGGTTGGCGTTTAGGACGATTAACTCAAGTGAGCGCGCGCCATGCCTATCCGTTGGCACTGACGCGCGCAGCCGCTCAGGTGGCCGCACGCGTAGCGGTGGTGGGCAACGCCTCGCAAGGACTACACCCCATTGCGGGTCAAGGGTTTAACTTAGGCCTTCGTGATGTCATCACTCTGGCTGAGGTGATTGCAGATGCACTGATCGCGGAACCTACGTCTGGCGCCCCGGTGGATGTGGGCACGGCGGAAGTGCTTGCTCGCTATGTGGCGTGGCGTGCGAGCGATCGACGTGCTTTAGTCGGCTTCACGGATGGCTTGGTGCGATTATTTGGTAGTCCCTGGCAGCCGGTGCGTGCGCTACGCGGCGTGGGCTTGCTGCTATTTGATTTAAGCCCCACCGCAAAAACGGCGCTCTCGCGCTTGTCGCTGGGGTTTGCGAGCCACATGCCGCGTTTGGCGCGTGGGGTCCCATTGCCAACGCGCAGCACGCGGTCTGCGCACACCTAAAGCGCGTACCCTATGAAACGTGATCTTGATTTTGATGTGGTGATTGTGGGCGGTGGAGCCGTGGGGGCTGCCCTTGCCGCGGTACTCGCCACCACCGAGGCGACACGTGGGCTTACGCTTGCGCTCATTGAGCCGCAACCGATCAGGATGCCCGAGGTCGGCGTGCCGCTCGGCTTACGTGTGTCGGCACTGTCGCATGCCTCGCGCGCGTTAGTGGCGCGTGTGGGTGCTTGGCCGCGGGTGAGCGCGCGGGGCGCGTGCGCGTACGAGCGCATGGTGGTGTGGGATGCAAGCACCAACAGTCGCAGCATGGACGCGTTGACCTTTGATGCGGGATCACTTGGGGTTGCAGATTTAGGGTGCATCGTTGAGAACGCAGCGCTTAACTGCGCGCTGCTTGAGGTCGCGGTGGCCGCCGGGGTGGTACTGCTGACCGGTGCTGTCACTGAGCTTGTGCTGAACGACGACGTCGCGCATGTGCGCTGCGGTGAGCGTCGTTTTAAGACGTCATTGGTGATTGCCGCGGATGGGGTGGACTCACCTGTTCGTGCGTTGGCGGGTTTTACGGGTCAGGGAGCGGCCTATGCGCAGGAGGCAGTCGTTGCCCATCTGGCGCCGCATGAGCCCCATGGCGCGATTGCACGACAGCGATTTTTGAAGACGGGGCCGCTCGCTTTATTACCGCTCGCGGATGGGCGGGTGTCGCTTGTGTGGTCAACGACGCCGATTGAGGCTGAGCGTTTGCGTGCCATGACGCCGGCGGAGTTTGGTGCTGCTGTCACTGAGGCCAGCGATAGCACGCTTGGAACCTTGACGCTGGCAAGCGAGCGGGCACGATTTGCGCTGCGTCACTTTCAAGCGGATCGCTATATGGCCACGCGCTGTGTGCTTGTGGGTGATGCCGCGCACAGCGTGCACCCGTTGGCGGGTCAGGGTGTCAACTTAGGCTTGCTGGATGTGGAGGCGCTGTGCCGACATATTGAGACGGCGCTTAGCCGTGGTGCTGATATCGGCGATGCGCGTGGCCTTGGGCATTATGGGCGCGAGCGACGCGCGGCGAACGTACAGATGGGTGTGGCGCTTGATCTGATCGCACGGTTATCGGCGACTGATGGTGTGTGGAGCCGTGGGCTTGGGCGTTTTGCGCTTGGGTTTGCCAATCGGGCGACTCCCATCAAGCGTGCGCTGGCGCAACGCGCTTTAGGTCTATGAGTCACGTCATGCTGGGGCGTTGCGTTGCAGGAGGTGTGCTTGGCGGCAGCGGCGCAAGCGTTCTGCTGCTGGTTTTCACCCAAAGCGGTGTATCTGTAATGGTGCGGCATGCCGATAGCGCTTCTATGGTCATCGCGCTCATGGCAATGGGGTTGTGTTTGCGCTTGATTTCGCAGGCGGTGAGTTTTGGGGCGCGCTGTCGGGGGTTACTTGTGCTCGTTATGGCGAATGCGCTCACCAGTGGTGCTGGGATGTATTTGAGCACTGCGGATTTGCACTCTACGGCCCGTGCGGTATCTCTCGCCGGCACGTTGCTCTTTTTTGGGATGCTGCTCGGTGGCTATGTGTTGTGGCGGGACGAGGTGCTACGGCGCTTGCGCCTGCCTCCTCGGCCCTAGAGGCGGTCGATTTTTGCGGCGCAGATAAAATCATTGTCCGACAGGCCGTGAATTGCATGGGTGGTGTAGCGGACGTGACAGTAGTTGTAGCCGATTGATAGATCCGGATGGTGATCTTCGCTGTTAGCAATGTGGGCGATCGCGTTCACAAAGCTCATCACCTGGTAAAAGTGTTTGAAGCGGTAGTCGCGCTTCAGCATGCTGGTAGCCTCATCAAGCGTCCAGTCACTATGGAGTTGGGTAAGCGCAGCCCGCGCCTGTGCGGGTTTGAGCGGCTGTACGCCGCCTTCGCAGGGCACGCACTGACGATTGGCCAGATCGGTCTTTTGTTCGTTCATGGGGTCAAACTTAAGTTACGGCGCGCGAAACGGCGCGCCACGTACGCCTCGACCAAGTCCTGAAACTCTTCTGCAATACGCTCCCCTTTGAGCGTGACAGTTTTTTCGCCGTCTTCGTACACCGGCGCGATCGGGCGCTCACCTGTTCCTGGCAGGCTAATGCCAATGTGGGCGTGCTTGCTCTCGCCCGGGCCATTGACCACGCAGCCCATCACCGCCACGGTCATGGCCTCCACGCCCACGTGGCTTTTGCGCCACTCCGGCATGCGATGGCGCAGGTGCGACTGAATGCTTTGTGCGAGCTGCTGAAAATACGTGCTGGTAGTGCGACCACAGCCGGGGCAGGCGATCACCATGGGCGTGAAGGCCCTAAATCCCATGGTTTGCAGGAGTTCCTGAGCGACGATGACTTCGCGAGTGCGATCACCGCCCGGTTCTGGAGTTAATGAAATCCGGATCGTATCGCCGATACCTTCTTGTAGCAGTACGCCGAGCGCGGCCGATGAGCCAACAATTCCTTTAGAGCCCATACCGGCTTCCGTGAGCCCCAGATGCAGAGGATAGTCACAGCGACTGGCAAGGCTGCGATAGATCGCAATCAAATCTTGTACGCCACTGACCTTGGCCGAAATGATGATTGCATCGTGCGCAAGTCCCAACTCCTCAGCCCGCCGCGCGCTATCAATGGCGGATACCACAATCGCTTCCCGCACCACATCCATTGCCGGCCATGGTGCAGCGCGGGCAGCATTTTCCTCCATGAGGCGCGTCAGTAGATCCTGATCGAGGCTCCCCCAGTTCACACCAATGCGCACAGGTTTTTGATAGCGGCAGGCGATTT